>Ga0208638_1000052_pt1 | contig 95675 bp, 86 predicted proteins | sample ETNtaG_34_FD_185753 | JGI IMG/M metagenome (GOLD analysis project Ga0208638, IMG submission 185753) | Marine microbial and viral communities from oxygen minimum zone, Eastern Pacific Ocean - ETNP201306SV51 (SPAdes) (version 2) | ecosystem: Environmental > Aquatic > Marine > Oceanic ...
GCCCGAGGACGAGGCAACCACCGAAGAAGAGGACGAGGCAACCACCGAGCCCGAGGACGAGGCAACCACCGAAGAAGAGGCAACCGCCGAAGAAGAACCCGAGCCCGAAGCCTCCTAGGGCAACAGGTGGGCCCCGAAAGTAGGGTCCTGCCCGTGGAGGCCTCCACCATCCCAGAACTGGTCGACGCAGCCGCCGAGCGGTTCGGTGACCTGGAAGCCGTCGTCGACGGCGACCTTCGCTGGTCGTTCAGCGAGTACCGGGATGAGGCCCACAGGGTCGCCGAGGCCCTGATCCGACGTGGAATCCAGCCGGGCGACAGGGTCGCTGTCTGGGCGCCCAACTCGGCAGGGTGGGCAGCGACGGCACTCGGCATCCACTGCGCCGGCGGCGTGCTTGTTCCGCTCAACACCAGGCTCGGGGGTGGTGACGTCGCGGGTCTCTTAGACCGAACGTCGGCACGGCTGTTGTTCACGGTTACCGACTTTCGAGACACCGACTACGTGGCGATGCTCGCCGGGGCAGGCGGTGCCGGAACAGTGGAGGAGACCGTCATCATGAGCGGTCCGACTCCCGCTGCCTGTACGCGCTGGGAGGCCTTCGTGACCGAGGCCGACAGGCCCGACCTGAGTGAGCGCACCGGCCTGGTCAGCGCCGACGACCTGTGCCACATCCTGTTCACCTCCGGCACAACCGGAACGCCGAAAGGCGCCATGCTCCGCCACGGCGCGGTCTGCCGCTCCTACCGCGCGTGGGGCGCTGCTGTCGGCCTGCGTGAAGGCGACAGGTATCTGGCTGTCAGCCCCTTCTTCCACACATTCGGCCTGAACGGCGGAATCCTGGCCTGCCTCATGTCCGGAACGACCCTCGTCCCACAGGCAGTGTTTGATCCGCAGGTGGTGGCAGACCGGGTAACCGAAGAGTCGATCACCGTGCTTCCCGGTCCACCGACCATCTACCGCTCACTCATGGATCACCTGGGTGGGCTCCCTCTGGCCACCTCCACACTCCGCCTCGCCGTCACCGGAGCGGCACCCGTGTCAGCAGACCTGGTGGGCGAACTGCACGACCAACTCGGCTTTGAGACGGTGCTGACCGGTTACGGGCTTACCGAGGCATCAGGGGTCAGCACCACCTGCCATCACGACGATCCGCCGAACCTGGCGGCCACCAGCTCAGGGCGGGCCTTGCCCGGCATCGACCTGCAGGTTGTTGGTGACGACGGCCTTCCCATGCCCACCGGCGAACCCGGCCAGGTACTTCTCCGCGGTTACAACGTCATGGCCGGCTATCTCGACGACGAGTCAGGAACCACCGAAGCCGTAGACACCGACGGTTGGCTCCGTACCGGAGACACAGGGGTGCTGGACCAGGCTGGGAACCTGACTGTCACCGGCCGCTCCACCGACATGTACATCTGCGGAGGCTTCAACGTCTATCCCGCCGAGGTCGAGGCCGTGCTGGCAGCACACCCGAACATCGACCAGGTGGTTGTTGTAGGTGCCCCCGACGACCGGATGGGTGAGGTCGGAATGGCGTTCGTGATCCCGACAGCCGGCCGGCATGTTGGCCCGTCTGCGGTCCTGTCCTGGGCCCGGGAGGAGCTCGCCAGCCACATGGCGCCGCGACACGTGGAGGTCGTTGACTCTCTTCCGACCAACCCCGGCGGCAAGGTCCTCAGGTACCAGTTGCGCCAGGTGGCGGCACAGATCACAGCCGGTTGACCGGCCAGACCCTTCAGGTCGCTCCGGCGCCGGCGCCGTGAGCCGGTCGGCTCACCAACCGACGGGCACCGCGCCGATACCCTGCTGACGGTCATGTCCAGCCATCCTCCCCCCCAAGACGCCTACCCGGAGGTGGGGAAGGCCGACTTCCCGAACCTCGAGGCACGAATTCTGGAGCGCTGGGCCACCGAAGGTACCTTCCAGGCCTCGGTAGATGCCAGATCGTCCGACGATGAGTTCACCTTCAACGACGGCCCCCCGTTCGCCAACGGCCTCCCCCACCATGGCCACCTCCTGACCGGCTATGTGAAAGACGTTGTTCCCCGCTACCAGACCATGCGGGGAAAGAAAGTCACACGCAGGTTCGGCTGGGACTGCCACGGGCTACCCGCCGAGATGGAGGCCGAAAAGGAACTGCCGGTTGCGGGCAGGGCAAGCATCATCGACTACGGCATCGAGGCCTTCAACGCCCACTGCCGTTCCTCAGTTCTGCGCTACACAGACGAATGGGAGGAGACAGTCACCCGCCAGGCCCGCTGGGTCGACTTCGACCACGACTACAAGACCATGGACCGCGACTACATGGAGTCGGTCATGTGGGCGTTCCGTCAACTCTGGGACAAGGGTCTGGTCTACGAGGCATTCAGGGTCATGCCCTACTCGTGGGGAGCCGAGACCCCGCTGTCCAACTTTGAGATCCGACTCGACGATGCAACCCGCCCCAGACAGGACCCCGCCGTAACCGTCGGCTTCGACCTGGAACCTGACGATGGCGACCCCGGACCGATGCGCCTGCTGGCCTGGACGACAACGCCCTGGACACTTCCATCAAACCTGGCGATTGCCGTGGGCCCAGATGTCGCCTACTCAATGCACCGGAACGCCGATGGGACCGTTTACGTGATCGGCTCTGATGCAGTGGAGCGCTACGCAGCCCAGCTGGACGGAACCGACGAGGTAGGCACGCTCACCGGAGCCGACCTGGTCGACAGGACCTACCGACCGCTATTCGGGTTCTTCTCTGACCGCACCGACGCCTTCAGGGTTCTTGCAGCCGACTTCGTGGATGCTTCCGAGGGCACCGGTGTGGTGCACATGGCGCCCGGCTTCGGTGAGGATGACCAAACCATCTGCGAGGCGAACGGCATCCAGATCGGCCGGGTGGTGCCGGTCGACGACCAGGGATGCTTCACCGACGAGGTGACCGACTGGGCCGGCGTCAACGTGTTCGAGGCCAACCCCGACATCATCAGGTCACTCAAGGAGGGCTGTCGGATCTTCCGGCACGACACCTACGAGCACAACTACCCCCACTGCTGGCGTACCGATACGCCGATCATCTACAAGGCCATCTCCTCGTGGTACGTCAAGGTCACCGACATCCGGGAGCGGATGATCGAGTTGAACGCCGACATCAACTGGGTACCAGAGCACGTCCGGGACGGCCGTTTCGGAATGTGGCTTGACGGCGCCAGGGACTGGTCAATCAGCCGCAACCGGTTCTGGGGTTCCCCGATCCCGGTCTGGAAGAGCGACAACCCCGAGTACCCGAGGACCGACGTGTACGGCAGCCTCGACGAGATCGAGGCCGACTTCGGCGTGAGGCCAGATGACCTTCACCGTCCGTTCATCGACGACCTGACCCGCCCAAACCCCGATGACCCCACCGGGACGTCCACGATGCGGCGGGTCCCCGAAGTTCTTGACTGCTGGTTCGAATCCGGGTCCATGCCCTTCGCCCAGTTCCACTACCCGTTCGAGAACGAGGCCTGGTTCGAGGACCACTTCCCCGCCGACTTCATCGTGGAGTACATCAACCAAACCCGCGGCTGGTTCTACACGATGCACGTGCTGGCCACGGCCCTGTTCGACAGGCCCGCATTCGAAAACGTGATCTGCCACGGAATCCTCCTTGCTGAGGACGGCGCCAAGCTCTCCAAGAAGCTCCGCAACTACACCGAACCCTCCCTCGTGTTCGAACAGCAGGGCTCCGATGCACTGCGCTGGTACCTGATGTCATCGAACATCTCGCGGGGAGGCGACCTCCGCATCAGCGATCCGGGTATCACCGACGTTGTCCGTCAGGTGCTGCTGCCGGTGTGGAACGCCTTCAGCTTCTTCACGCTCTACGCCAATGCCGACGGTTACAGGGCGCAGCTCCGGGCAGATTCCGAGCAGTTGTTGGACCGTTACCTGCTGGCAAAGACTCGCACCCTGGTCGAGTCGGTCACCGAACGAATGGACGCCTACGACCTGCCAGGCGCAACAGCCGAGATCAGGGGCTTCATCGACGCACTCAACAACTGGTACATCCGCCGCAGTCGCGACCGGTTCTGGGCCGGTGCATCAGAGTCCAACGACGACGACAAGCGCGATGCCTACGACACCCTCTACACCGTGCTCGTCACGTTCTCGAAAGTTGCCGCACCGTTCCTGCCGATGGTGATGGAAGAGGTGCACACGGGCCTGACCGGCCTGCCGAGCGTTCACCTCACCGACTGGCCGGACCCGGCTGAGCTTCCTGCCGACCCCGACCTGGTGGCCCGCATGGACCGTGTCCGCGACGTGGCATCGACTGCACTGCGCCTGCGCGAGGACAACAGCCTGCGGGTGAGGCTTCCACTCACCTCGCTCACCGTCGCCGGCGCCGACAGCGAGGCCCTTGCCGGCCTCACCGACCTGCTGGTCGATGAGGTCAACGTCAAAGCCGTCCACCTGACCGACGACCTCGAGGGCCACGCCACCTTCACCCTGAGGCCCGACGGAAGGGCTCTCGGACCCCGGCTGGGAGGTGACGTCCAGGCCGTATTCGCCGCTGCCCGCTCCGGGGATTTCTCCCTCAACGACGATGGCACCGTTGACGTCGCCGGTCACACCCTCAGTGGCGACGAGTTCGACCTGGCGCTCGAGTCACCTGAAGGGGTGGCAGCCGCCGCCCTCGGGTCAGCAGATGCGGTCGTCGTGCTCGACGCCGAGGTGACGCCCGAGTTGGCGGCCGAGGGGCTGGCACGAGACGTCGTCAGGCAGGTTCAACAGGCGCGTCGCGACGCCGACCTTGTCGTGACCGACCGCATCATCCTGCAACTCGGCGGACACGAGGCGGTACTCGACGCCGTCCGGATCCACCGGGACTACGTTGCCGCGCAGGTGCTCGCCACCGAGTTGAACCTTGGCGGGGCTCCGGCCGGCGCTGTCGACACCGAGGTCGAGGGACTCGCTCTGCGGATCTCACTCTCCTCCATCTGACGGGCCTGAACCCGACACACAACATCGCGCGCTGAGCGCGACAAGCGGTGCTTCCTACCCTGCAACGACCACCCACCGCGCGGTGTTGCAGAAATCCTCCCTGGCAGCGGGGGAATCACTTGACATCGGTGTAATTACATGCGTGCAATTCATTGTCCGGACGACGCGATGTTCCCTCCCCCCCTCCAGCGGCGGTGGATCCTCCGACCCCGGGACGACGGACACAACCAGGCATGACCGGGGACACCGGCAGGGGCGAAAGAGGAACCACATATGGCGTTGACCGAGGACCGCCTCGACAGCATCAACACAGAGAGCCAGGCCGGTGGCTCCAACATGCGGGTGCGCAAACGCAACGGTGACCTCGAGCCGGTCGACGTCAACAAGATCGTGCGTGCCGTCGAGCGTTGCTCCGAGGGCCTGCCGCGCGTCGACCCCATGCGCATCGCCACCCGCACCATCTCGGGCCTGTGCGACGGCGCCACCACCGAGGAACTCGACGAACTCTCCATCCGCACCGCAGCTGCCTTCATCGTCGAGGAACCCAACTACTCACGCCTCGCCGCCCGGCTGCTGGCGACAGTCATTGACAAGGAGGTCCGCAACCAGGACATCCACTCCTTTTCACAGTCGATCGCCACCGGACACGAAGAGGGCCTCATCGGCGACAAGGCCGCCGGCTTCGTGTCAGACAATGCCCGCAAGCTGAACGACACCATCCAGGACGACAGCGACAACCTGTTCGAGTTCTTCGGCCTGCGAACCGTCTACGACCGCTACCTGCTCCGCCACCCCGAGAGCCGCAATGTCGTTGAGACACCGCAGTACTTCTTCCTCCGGGTCGCCTGTGGGCTGTCCACCTGCCCTGACGAGGCCATCCGCTTCTACAGGCTCATGTCATCGCTGCAGTACCTGCCCTCAAGCCCGACCCTGTTCAACTCAGGAACGACCCACCCCCAGATGTCCAGTTGCTACCTGCTCGACTCCCCCGAGGACAGCCTCGAAGGCATCTACCGGCGCTACACCGACATCGCCCAACTTTCCAAGTTCGCCGGCGGCATAGGCGTCGCATGGCACCGGGTCAGGAGCAAGGGCTCTTTGATCCGCGGCACCAACGGCCTTTCCAACGGAATCATCCCCTGGCTAAAGACGCTCGACAGTTCGGTTGCGGCCGTCAACCAGGGAGGCCGCCGCAAGGGGGCGGCGTGCGTATACCTCGAGTCATGGCACTCCGACATCGAGGACTTCCTGGACCTCAAGGAGAGCACCGGCGACCATCAGAGGAGAACCCACAACCTGAACCTCGCCAACTGGATTCCGGACCTGTTCATGGAACGACTCGAAAAGGACTGGGTCTGGTCGCTCTTTGACCCCAAGGTGGTTCCCCACCTGACAGACCTCTACGGCGACGAGTTCCGGTCCGCCTACCTGAAGGCTGAAGAGGAGGGCCTCTACGTACGCCAGGTACCAGCCAGAGACCTCTACAGCAAGATGATGCGCACCCTGGCCCAGACCGGAAACGGCTGGATGACCTTCAAGGACGCCTCCAACGCCAAGTGCAACCAGACCGGCTCGCCCGACCGTGTCGTGCATCTCTCCAACCTCTGCACCGAGATACTCGAGGTAACCGACCAGGACGAGACCGCTGTCTGCAACCTGGGGTCGGTGAACCTGGGATCGCTCGTGCACGACGGCTCGTTCGACTTCGACCGCCTCGGCGAGGTTGTCCGCACCGCAGTTCCGTTCCTCGACCGGGTGATCGACATCAACTTCTATCCGACCCCCGAGGCGGCAACCTCGAACTCAGCGTGGCGCCCGGTCGGAATGGGCCTGATGGGCCTCCAGGACGTCTTCTTCCAGCTGGGCCTCCCGTTCGACCACCCCGAGGCCCGCACGCTCTCGGCACGGATCTCAGAGGAGATCTACTTCAACGCCCTGTGGGCATCGACCGAACTGGCCGAGGCCTCGGGCCCCCACCCCAACTTCAACATCACCCGTGCAGCCGCCGGTGACCTGCAGTTCGACCTGTGGGGTGTCGAGCCGACCGACCCTGCCCGCTGGGAGACCCTCCGGGAGCGCATTGTCGAGCACGGCCTTCGTAACTCGCTCATGATCGCCATTGCGCCAACTGCCACCATTGCCTCGATCGCCGGTTGCTACGAGTGCATCGAACCCCAGGTCTCGAACATGTTCAAACGCGAAACCCTCTCCGGCGAGTTCATCCAGATCAACCGCTACCTCGTTCGCGACCTCCAGGAACGCGGCATCTGGAACGAGCAGACCACCAACGCCATCAAGCGGGCCGAGGGTTCAATCCAGGACGTGGTCGAGGTGCCCGACGAGCTCAAGGAGATCTACCGCACCGCATGGGAGATTCCGATGCGGTCGCTCATAGACATGGCCGCCGACCGGGGTGCATACATCGATCAGAGCCAGTCCCTGAACCTGTTCATGGAGTCGCCCACGATCGGCAAGCTCAGCTCCATGTATCTGCATGCATGGAAGTCGGGTCTCAAGACCACCTACTACCTGAGGTCGCGGCCTGCCACGCGTATCAACAAGACCACCACCGACGATGGTCCGGCGCCAGGTGAACCGGCCACTGTCGCCGGCAGTTCTCCTGCGTTCAGCGACGCCGAGGCGGTGGCATGTTCCCTGGAGAACCCCGAGACCTGTGAGGCGTGCGACTGATGGCCCTGGCCGAAACCAACCTTGAGGCGTTCGACGAAGAGTCACCCGGAGAGACGCAGGGCAACGTCCCTTCAGCCGTACGCGGCAACCTGCTGGACCCCGGCTTTGACCTCACGCTGCGACCGATGCGCTACCCGGTCTTCTACGAGATGTACCGCGATGCCATCAAGAACACCTGGACCGTCGACGAGATCGACTTCTCAGACGACCTGGTCGACCTCGACCGCAAACTGCTCCCACCAGAGAAGCACCTCGTCAGCCGGCTGGTTGCGTTCTTCGCCACCGGTGACTCGATCGTGTCCAACAACCTGGTGCTCAACCTCTACCAGCACATCAACGCCCCCGAGGCAAGGATGTACCTGTCGCGCCAGCTCTACGAAGAGGCCCTGCACGTCCAGTTCTACCTGACGCTGCTCGACAACTACATCCCCGACCTCGACGAGCGGGAAGCCGCCTTTGCGGCCATCCACAACATCCCCTCGGTCCGCAAGAAGGGTGAGTTCTGCTTCAAGTGGATGGACTCGGTCCACGACCTGGACAAACTCGACACCGACGAGCAGCGCAAGACGTTCCTGTTGAACCTGATCTGCTTCGCCGCCTGCATCGAGGGGCTGTTCTTCTTCGCCGCCTTCGCATACGTCTACTTCCTGCGCTCCAAGGGTTACCTGAACGGCCTGGCATCGGGCACCAACTGGGTGTTCCGCGACGAGAGCTGTCACATGAACTTCGCCTTCGAGGTGGTCAACACGGTTCGGGCCGAACAACCCCATCTGTTCGACGATGACCTCCGCTCACGCATCCAGACCATGATGGACGAGGCGATCGACTGCGAGTACCAGTTCGCCGAGGACCTCCTGGGCCAGGGCGTGCCCGGCATGTCCACCGCCGACACCCGCACATACCTGGAGTTCGTGGCCGACCAGCGCCTCGCCCAACTGGGCCTGCCCAAGACCTACGGAGCCAAGAACCCGTTCGGCTTCATGGAACTCCAGGACGTGCAGGAGTTGACCAACTTCTTCGAGCGTACGGTCGCCGCCTACCAGGTTGGTGTCGAGGGCGACGTGGCGTTCGACGAAGACTTCTAGGCCCCGTCTTCCTCTGGGGCCTCATCCGGGGTTCCGCCTGAATCTCGTCGGCGCAGGGCAAGGATGCCTACAACAGCTACGGCACCTGCAGCCAGCGCCACCCCGACCCCCATGAGCGTCTCCCACGAGCCATCCGGGGATCCACCCTGGCCGGCCCCGGCCAACGTCGACGGAGGTGCTGGAACGGTAGAAGGGGGGAACGTTGCTGTGGGCGGGGCGCCGGAAGCTGCGTCGGCGACAGTCGTCTCAGCGGCCACAGGCAGGGAGGTGGTCGCCGGCAGTGCCGGGCTGGAGGTGGGGCTCACAGCCGGGGCAGAAGGGGCAGCCATTGCCACCCCCCGAAAGGGACCTGTCACCTCGTATGTGACACCGACCATGAGGCCCTCGGGTGCGTCACCCCAGTCGACGTCAGGGATGATGTCGCGTGTCAGGCGGTTGCCGGGGCCCCGCAGGGAACTGAAGTACAGGCGCTCCCCTGCAGGGTCGAAGCAGGGGCCGGTCACCTCCGACAGCCGATGGGTCGGGTCGGCAAACCTGGCGAACGGTGCCACATCGCCATCAGCACCAATCAGCACCAACTCCATGTCGCCCCGATCCTCGGCCACGTACAGGTCGCCCGAAACAGGCGCCACGGTGAGGTCGGCTATGCCGGCCAGAGGTTGACGGTTGCCCACACCGTCCCAGACAAGCTCGTAGCGCCGCTTCAGGAGGTCGACGGCGTGGACGCGGTTGTCGAGGCTGGTGGTAAACCAGAGCCAGCCGTCCTGGCACCAGACACCTCCGCCCACCGCCGTCACAAAAGCCCCGGGTGCCTGGTGGCGTGCGGGTACCTCGCCACCTGAGGGGTCTACCACCGGGCCCCAGCCGACGGTGCCGTCGGCGTCCAGGATCATCGCATCCAGGCGACCAGCAGAAAGATCGCCGAACTCGTCGGGAGTGAACCTGTAGAGCAGGCCGTCGCGCTCGGCCTCGGTCAGGTAGACCACGCCGTCGGTGGCGTTCACCGTGGCTGACCCGTGGCGGCGACGCCCCAACGCCTCGCGAGCTACCGCAGGCTGAGATCCGGACGGGTCACACTCCCAGACGATGCCGTCACCTTCGAAGTCCTGTTCACACGACAGCCATGTACCCCACGAGGTCGGACCACCATCTCTGTTCGAATGGCTCCCCACGAGGATCCGGTAGGCATCAAGCACCTCACCCTGGGGGTCAAAGTGGACTGCCGAGGCACCGCCCAGGGGCTTCCACGGCGTCAGGTAGTCGTAGACGGCGCTGTTACAGGCGTAGAACCAGCCACCCGCACCGTCGGTGAACGTGCCGGCACCTCCGGGGAACAGGGGCCACTCGTAGCCACTCAAACCAACCGGGTCGCCGCTCACTGCCACAACCCTCGATGAGAACCCCTCGGGGAGGATCAGACCGTTGCGGTCCGGCGACCGTGCTGCAATGGACCCGTAGGGACCCGTACCCGGCTCAGCAGCCCCGGCAGCCACCCCACGCACCAACAGACCAGCCCCGGCAGCAACCGCCAGCCCGCCCTGCAGAAAGGCTCGCCGGTCGAGTCGGCCACCCGGGACCATGTGACCCTCAGGATGTGGCCGGAGAGGGGCCACCAATGGCATCGAGCAGCCTGTCGGCGGCCACCGACGGGGTGACCTCGGCGTCGAGGACACTGTGCTCCAGTTCAGGAAGGATTGCGAGTACCGCCGGGTTCTCCCTGACCGCCGCCAGGAGGCGATCCTCGAGCATCGACCACATCCAGGCCAACCGCTGGGCACGCCGGTTCTGATCCCACTCGCCCGTGGCCACGAGGGCCTCACGGTGGGCCTCCACCTTCTGCCAGATCTCGGCAAGCCCCTCACCAGTCCGGGCACTGCAGGTAACCACCGGCGGGGTCCACGAAGGGGTGGCGGAGTGGGTCAGGCGCATGGCAGCCGAGTAGTCACGCGCCGCAGCACGGGCATCACCAGAGGTCTCGCCATCGTCCTTGTTGACGGCGATCATGTCGGCCAGCTCCAGCACACCCTTCTTGATGCCCTGGAGCTCATCACCGGCGCCGGGAAGCATGAGAAGGAGAAAGAAGTCGACCATCGAGGCAACGGCTGTCTCGGACTGGCCCACGCCCACGGTCTCAACCACCACCACGTCGTAGCCGGCGGCCTCCAGCAGGACAATCGTCTCGTTCGTGGAACGGGTGACGCCACCGAGGGTCCCCGAACTGGGGGACGGCCTGACGAAGGCGTCGGGGTCGTTGGCAAGGCCCTGCATACGGGTCTTGTCGCCGAGGATGCTCCCGCCGGTGACGCTGCTCGTGGGATCGACCGCCAACACGGCCACCCGGTGGCCGGCAGCGGTCAGGTGGCTACCGAGGGCCTCGATGAACGTGCTCTTGCCGACGCCCGGGACACCTGTGATGCCGACCCTGTGGGCCACCCCGTCCGGTTGGCCCAGCCCTGAGAGGAGGGCCCGGGCATCAGCCCTGTGGTCTGACCGACTGGACTCGAGAAGCGTGATCGCCCTACCGATTGCTGCACGATCGCCGGCAAGGACGCCGTCCCTGAGGTCGGCAAGGGTGCCCTCCAGATCGTCGCTCACCCGAGCAACCCGAGCAGGTCTGTGGCTGCCTCGGCGATGACGGTGCCGGGCGGGAAGATGGCTGAAGCGCCGGAGGCCATCAGCGCATCACGGTCATGATCGGGGATGACGCCACCCACCACGACCACGATGTCGTCGCGGCCGAGTTCATCGAGCGCATTCCGTAGTTCGGGAACCAGGGTCAGGTGCCCCGCAGCCAACGAACTCACCCCGACAACGTGGACGTCGTTCTCAACGGCCTGCATCGCCGCCTCTGCCGGGGTGGAGAAGAGAGGCCCTATGTCCACATCGAAGCCCAGGTCGGCGAACGCCGTGGCGATCACCTTCTGACCACGGTCGTGACCGTCCTGGCCAACCTTCGCAACGAGAATCCGGGGCCGCCTGCCGTGATCGACCTCGAATGCAGCCACGACAGCACGCGCTCCAGACACCTGGTCACTCTCACCCACCTCGCTGCTGAAGACTCCAGAAATGATCTTCACCTCGGCCACATGACGCCCGAAGACCTTCTCCATGGCGTAGCTGATCTCGCCGACGGTAGCCCGGGCACGGGCAGCATCGATGGCTACGGCCAACAGGTTGCCGTCGCCGGAGTCAGCGCAGGCCGTGAGGGCGTCAAGGGCTGAAGTGCACGCGTTCTCATCCCGCTCGGCCCGAAGCCTCTCAAGCCTCGCCACCTGGTCTGCGCGCACCTGGGCGTTGTCGACACGGAGCACGTCGAGCGGCTGCTCCACGTCGGAACGGTACCTGTTAACGCCGACCACGGTCCTGCGCCCAGAGTCGATCCGGGCCTGGGTGCGTGCAGCAGACTCCTCGATGCGCAACTTCGGGATACCGGCCTCGATGGCCCTGCCCATCCCACCGCTCTCGGCCACCTCTGAGATGTGTTCCATCGCCCTGGCTGCCAGGTCGGCGGTGAGCCTCTCAAGGTGGTAGCTGCCTCCCCAGGGGTCAACCACCCGACAGGTCCCGGTTTCGTGCTGCAGGAACAGCTGTGTGTTCCGGGCTATCCGCGCCGATGCATCGCTTGGGAGCGCCAGAGCCTCGTCGAGGGAGTTGGTGTGGAGCGACTGCGTGCCACCCTGGGTGGCGGCCATGGCCTCGACACAGGTACGCACCACGTTGTTGTGGACGTCCTGGGCAGTGAGGCTCCAGCCAGAGGTCTGGCAGTGGGTGCGAAGCGACCGGGATCGGGGGTCCTTCGGGGAGAACTCCGACATGAGCCTCGACCAGAGAAGGCGGGCGGCACGCAGCTTTGCCACCTCCATGAAGAAGTCCATGCCAATGCCCCAGAAGAAGCTGAGCCTCGGGGCGAAGTCGTCCACCTCCAGACCGGCGTCGATGGCGGCACGTACGTACTCGATTCCGTTTGCCAGCGTGTAGGCCAACTCGAGGTCGGCGGTGGCGCCTGCCTCCTGCATGTGGTAGCCGGAGATGGAGATGCCGTTGAAGCGGGGCATCTCGGCGCTGGTGTGGGCGAGGATGTCCGAAACGATCCTCATCGACGGCGCAGGTGGGTAGATGTAGGTGTTGCGGACCATGAACTCCTTGAGGATGTCGTTCTGGATGGTTCCGGTCAGCTGGTGCTGCGGCACCCCCTGTTCCTCGGCCGCCACCACGTAGAGGGCAAGGATCGGGAGCACGGCACCGTTCATCGTCATGGACACGCTCATCTCATCCAGGGGGATGCCGTCAAAGAGGGTGCGCATGTCGAGGATCGAGTCGATGGCTACGCCTGCCATGCCGACGTCTCCACCCACGCGTGGATGGTCGCTGTCGTAGCCCCGGTGGGTGGGTAGGTCAAAGGCCACCGACAGACCCTTTTGCCCGGCAGCGAGGTTGCGCCTGTAGAAGGCGTTGCTCTCCTCGGCGGTCGAGAATCCGGCGTACTGGCGGATGGTCCATGGGCGGCTGGCGTACATGGTCGGGTACGGGCCCCTGACGAAGGGAGGAAGGCCGGGCCACGTGTTGACGAAGTCCAGGTCGGCTATGTCAGCGGCAGTGGAGAGAGCCCGCACCGGGATCTGTTCGGGTGTGTCCCAGACGAAGTCCGCGGGACCACGGCCTGTCTCCTCTGCGAGCAGGTCATCCCAGCCGGGACCGCTGTCGGCCTCGGTTGAGCCGAGATCCACCCTGGTGAAGTCGGGAATCGTCACGACGCCGCCTCCGCCTCAAAGGGACCGGCCGATCGACGCAGCGGGAGTGGCCCCTGTGGTGTCGGAGTCGGACCAGACCGGACGAGAGGCACCTCGTCCGGGTCTGTGAAGCTGGTGACGCCGGTTATCACCTCTTCTCCTGTGGCAAGTCGCTCCTGACCCGCCAACCATGCGGCCTCTGCCTCGGCAGCCATCCGTCCGCTCGAAATTGCCCCAGCCATTCCGCCATCGGCCTCGATGGAGGTAAAGCGATCCCACGCCGCCCGTGCAAGCCTGTCCGTGAGGTCCTCGACGTACCAGGAACCACCGGCTGGGTCGACCATGCGGGCCAGGTTGGCCTCTTCAAGAAGGAGCAGTTGTGTGTTGCGGGCCATCCGACGACCAAACGAATCGGGGCGCCCGACAGCGCTGTCGAAGGGATGCAGGGTCACCGAGTCGGCCCCTGCAATGCCGGCAGCAAAGCCGGCCACCGTGACACGCAGCATGTTCACCCACGGGTCGACCCTGGTGACCATTGCCGCCGATGTCTGTGCCCGCTGGATCTGGGCCCGGCCCGCAGCCCCTGACCCGCTCACGGCGGCCACCCTGTCCCAGCAGCGACGTGCCGCACGGAACTTGGCGATGGTCATGAACTGGTCGGCCGAAGCCGAATAGGTGAACGCCATCGAGCCCAGTGCGCGGTCGACCTCGACACCACCGTCCTCGAGGGCACGCAGGTAGGCGACACCTGTGGAGAGTGAACACGCCACCTCCCACGACGGTCCCAGGCCGGCACCGGAATATGGCGTCGAGTCGATCGAGACAGCACGGACACGGTCTGCTCCAGCGGTCCCTAAGACCACCTCGGCAATCGAGGCGTCCACCGCCGCAGGTGTCCCGTGACGGGCCGCCACACCCAGCGGGTCAACACCCAGGTCACCGGACCGGTCCCCCACGGGAATGCCCCGGTCGTCCCACAGGTCGATCAGCCAGTTGGCCGTCTCGACACACCGGGGCCCCGGAACGAGGGCAACCGGCACCATCTCAAGATGGACCCCGTCGAGGGTCGAATCCAGGTCCGACATGGCGGCCATATCGATTGCAACCGGATCCAGAAGCACCGACGTGGCCCCGTTCCCCAACTCGTCGAGCACCGAGGCATTCGCTGCCGTCGGCCCGGCATCCAGCACGAGGGCCCTCACATCCCAGCCCGCGACGAGGCCCGCAGCAGCCGAGCCTCCCCTCGTGTGGGGACTGGAGCCGGGGACACCCAATACCGGCTCGACCATGCCAGGGTCGTCTGACCGGTAGAGCACCCTGACGGGGATGCCGTCGACCGTGGTGGAGAGGGACTCAACGGTGTCACCACGCAGGGACCCGGTGGCCAGGTCGCGCCAGATGGAGTGGTCGGCCAGCTCAACCTCGTCCACCTGCGGTGAAGCCTCCTGCTCAGGCATGTAGAGATGGTAGGTGAGCCCCGCACGGCCGGGGGGAGTCGTGTGACCCATGACCTCCAACAGGGCCATTGCCTACGAGAAGGAAGCAAGGGAAACTTCAGGCCCATGAACGAACCCTTGCAAGAGATCACAACCGGGCATCCGCGCCGCTGGATCATCCTCGGGATCTTGAACCTGTCGCTGATCATGATCATTGCGAGTGTCAGCTCGCTGAACCTGTCCCTTCCCTCCCTCCAGCGGGCACTGGGGGCCACTGGCGTTCAGTTGGTGTGGATCAACGCCGCCTATGCCCTTGTCTTCGCAGCACTGCTTCTCCCGGCCGGGGCCCTCGGCGACCGCTTCGGGCGACGCGGTGCACTTCAGCTCGGCCTGGCCATATTTCTGGCCGGTGCCATCCTGGCAACCCGGAGCAGCAGCGCCGAACAGATCATCCTCTGGCGCTGCCTCATGGGCGTTGGAGCAGCGTTCACGATGCCCGCAACCCTCTCCATCCTGACCGCCGTCTTCCCACCCGAGGAGCGCTCCAGGGCGATTGCAATCTGGGCAGGTTTCGCCGGAGCCGGTGGAGCTATCGGATTGCTTTCAGCCGGCCTGCTGCTGGAATACTTCTGGTGGGGTTCGGTCTTCTTCGTGAACATTCCGATCGCCCTGGTGGCGTTGATCCTCATCACGCTCGTGGTACCGACATCCCGGGACTCCCAGCGTCGCCCCCTGGATCCGGTAGGTGGCCTTCTCACGGCCGGCGGCCTCACGGGCCTCGTCTACGGGCTCATCCAGGGCCCCGAGTTCGGCTGGTCGGATCCGGGTGTCATCGGCGGCCTGTTGGCAGCCGTCGTGCTGTTGACCGCATGGGTCCTCAACGCCCGTCGCCAGGTGGAGCCGATGCTGGACCCGGCCCTGTTCGCCATTTCGCGCTTCGGCCTGGCCAGCCTCACGATCACCGCTGCCTTCGCCGTCATGTTCGGGATGTTCTTCGGCCTGGCCCAGTACCTGCAGTTCGTGATGGGCTACTCCCCGCTGAACACCTCCCTGCGGGTGATCCCCTTCGCCCTTGGAATGGTTGCCGTCGCACCACGCGGCCCGCGTCTGGTAGAGCGGTTCGGCGCCGGAAGGGTCATGGGAAGCGGGCTGCTCCTGGCCTCCCTGGGCTGCGTAATCATGTCCCTGCTGTCGGCCGACTCGTCCTACCTCCATGTGCTGGCCGGAATCCTGATGCTTTCCTCCGGCATGGCAATGACCTTCCCGACGGCGACCACCGCCATCGTGGGCTCCCTTCCTCTCGACAAGGCAGGTGTGGCGTCGGCGGTCAACGACACGACGCGCGAGGTCGGATCAGCCGTCGGGATCGCTCTGCTCGGATCCCTTCTCTCAGCCGGCTACCGGAGGGACCTGGGCGACACCCTGGATTCCCTGCCGCTACCTGCTGAAGCGTTGGAGGCCGCCCGTGACTCGGTGGGTGCCGCCCTCCACGTGGCCCGGAGTGCACCCGGAAGTGCAGGCGACACCATCGCCGCAGCGGCACGCTCGGCCTTCGCCAGCGGCTACTCGCTCTCGATGATCGCAGGCGCGGTGATCATGGCGACGGTAGGAGTCATCCTGGTCCTCAGGTTCCCGGACTCAGGCTGACCCCCTCGGGCCTGCGATAATGAGCCCGTGCGCATCACAACCCTCCTCAACTACGCCACCGACCCGCTGGCCGCTGCCGAACAGGCTCGAGAACTCGAGGCGGCCGGCGTGGACTGCATCTGGATACCCGAGGCCTACGGCTTCGACGGGGTGAGTCTTCTGGGCTTCCTCGCCGCCAGCACCGACACCGTTCAGCTGGCAAGTGGCATCCTTAACACCTACAGCCGCACCCCGGCGTGCATTGCCCAGACCGCCGCCGGGCTGGACTCCCTCTCGGGCGGGCGTTTCACACTCGGCCTCGGTGCATCTGGCCCCCAGGTGATCGAGGGCTTCCACGGTGTGCCCTACTCGATGCCCCTCACCAGGATGAAGGAGATCATCTCAATATGTCGCACCGCGTGGCGCCGTGAGCCGCTGGTGCACGAGGGCCGCGTGTTCACCCTGCCCCTTCCTCCCGACCAGGGAACCGGCCTGGGCAAGGCCCTCAAGATCATCAACCACCCGGTCCGGGCCGACATCCCGATCTACGTAGCGGCCCTCGGGCAAAAGAGTGTCGAGGAGACGGCTGCTACAACCAGTGGCTGGCTTCCGTTTCTCGTGTACCCGGAGCGCATGGACCAGGTATGGGGCGACGCTGTCAGGGCCGGCATGGCCCGGAGGGACCCGGACCTCGGCGGGTTCGACATTGTCGCCGGGGGTCTCGTTGCAATCGGCGACGATGCCGCCCAGTTCCGCGACTACGCCCGCCCGATGGCGGCGCTCTACATCGGCGGCATGGGAGCAAGGGGAAAGAACTTCTACAACGACGTGTGCCGCGACTACGGATTCGCCGACGAGGCGACGACCGTACAGGACGCCTACCTGGAGGGCCGAAGGGACGATGCCGCGGCCGCCCTACCCGCCGAACTGATCGAGAACACCACGTTGTGTGGAGACGAGGCCTACATCGTGGACCGCCTGGCGGCCTACAAGGAAGCCGGCGTGACCTCGTTGAACGTCAACCCGATCGGCAGCGACCCGGCCCAGGTGCTCGGCAAGCTACGCGAGTTGGCAGAACACGCCTGACGCAGACCTGCTCTCAGGCCACCCGGTCAAGGGGGTCGATCCTCACACCGGTCAGGAGCAGTTCGGTGAGCCGTCGTGGCGACTCTCCCAGCCAGAAGTTGAGGGCGAGGCGCCGGGGATGGCGGACATGTCGGCGACCTGAGGCCGTGGCCGCAACCACCCGTCGTGCCAGCCGCTCAGGTGTTGTCTTTGGAATCAGCTGCAGCTTCTGGAACCGGTGGTTGGTGCGCTGCATGCTCGGGGAGGCCGACTCGACCGCGTCCCACATGCGCGTGTCGACCGGGCCGGGAGCCACGAGGGTGGTACTGACCGGCGTCCCCTTCAACTCGATCCGGAGGCTGGCGGCGAAGTTGTTGAGACCGGCCTTGGTGGCGCAGTAGGGGCCCATCCCCGGGAAACCGGCCGTGCCGGCAAGTGATGACATGAACACGACCGCCCCACGGTTGCGCTCGAGCATCCCGGGCAGAACCCGCCTGGTCAGCACCATTGGCGCCTCCAGGTTCACGCGGGCGGCTGCCCGCACCGAGTCCGGGTCGACGGTTGCGACCGGGTCGACGGTCTCGATGCCGGCATTGTTGACAAGCACATCGATGGGACCATGCGCTGCCTCGACAGCTTCGATGAGGCCATCGACCACATCGGGGTCGGACAGGTCGGCCACGTGGGCGGCTCCCCCGATCCGCTCGGCCACCTGGCGGAGGTCATCCTCGGAGCGTGCCGCCACCACCACCGACGCCCCCGCATCGGCATACGCGGATGCCAGGGCCGCACCTATCCCCCGCGACCCACCTGTGACCACTACCTGTGCCCCCTTGAGTTCCATGGCCGACGAACGTAACAGCCGGATCGGACCCCGGCTGCGGCCGCCGGTTACGGTCCGTCCATGTCCGAAGCACTCTCCCCGTTCACCATCAACGTCGGCGATGACGACCTGGCCGACCTCCGCAACCGCCTCGGCAACACACGCTGGCCGGACCAGATCCCCAACACGGGCTGGGGCTACGGCTGTGACCTTGCCTGGCTGAAGGACCTGGCGGCGTGGTGGGCCGACGGCTTCAACTGGCGCAGTAGGGAGGCCCAGCTCAACGAGTTCGACCACCTCACCACGACGATCGACGGCCAGAACATCCACTTCGTCCATCAGCGCTCCCCCCACGACAATGCGCTGCCGCTCCTGCTCAGCCACGGTTGGCCCGGATCCGTGGTCGAGTTCCAGGAGATCATCGGGCCACTGACCGATCCGACGGCACACGGCGGCGACGAGGCGGATGCCTTCCACGTGATCACACCCTCGCTACCCGGCTACGGATGGTCGGGGCCGACCACCCAGCGGGGCTGGGGCGTTGAACGCACAGCGCAGGCCTTCGCCACCCTGGCCGACCGTCTCGGCTACGACTCCTACGGGGTTCAGGGCGGTGACTGGGGTTCGCTCATCTCACGCCAGATCGCCCAGGTGGACCCGGACCACGTGGTCGGGTGCCACGTGAACATGATGACCGCCGGCCCTCCGGGGCACGACGACGACTTCGAGGACATCACACCGCTGGAACAACAGCACCTGGACCGGGCCACGTGGTACGTGGCCGAGGACAACGGCTACTTCCGCATCCAGGAGACGAGACCCCAGACGCTCGCCACCGGGCTGAACGACTCACCAGCCGGCCTGCTCTCCTGGATCGGCGAGAAATTCCACGGCTGGACCGACCATGACGGAGATCCATTCACGGCCATCGACCGCGACACACTGCTCACCAATGTGTCCGTGTACTGGTTCACGCAGACCATCAACTCCTCGACCCGGATGTACTACGAAACCATGAAGGCACCGTCTCCCAACCTGGGCGCCACGGGTGACGTCCCCCTGGGTGTGTCAACCTTTCCGAACGAGCTGTTCTCGGCCAGGCGACGCTGGGTGGAGGCGGCCCACAACCTGACCTTCTGGGCCGACCACGACACCGGTGGGCACTTCGCCGCCATGGAGAGCCCCGATGTGCTGGTTGACGACATCAGGGAGTTCTTCAGGGGGCTGAGGTGATCGCCGGCAACGATGGAACCCGAATCGCCACCGAATGCCGGGGCGACGGTCCGAGCCTGGTGTTTACCCACGGTTGGGCCAACAACCGGTCTGTCTGGACACCTATCGCCGACGATCTGGCAGGCGACCACTCCGTCACCACCTGGGACCTTCGGGGCCATGGAGAGAGCGACTCACCCCCGCCGGGCAACTACTCGCGACAACACGCCCTCGGAGACATGAACGCTGTGGTGGACGACACGGACCGACCAGCGGTGCTCATCGGCCACAGCCTGGGCGGCTACCTGTCCCTCGCCTATGCGCTCGAACACCCCGATGAGGTCTCGGCTCTGGTGCTGGTCGCCTCGGGCCCCGGATTCCGGAAGGTCGAGGCCCGCGACGAGTGGAACGAGGCCGTGGTCACCAGCACGAAGAAGCTGGGCCTGCCACCCGGCGTCGAGGAACTCTCCATGCACGTCGACTCGATGGTCATCGACAGGCTCACCGAGATCACCGCGCCCACACTCATCCTGCTGGGCGAGCGTGACAGGCGCTTCGCAGCCGCCGCCGGCCTCTTCCAGAGGGACCTCGACGTGCGTGACACGGTCATTGTCCCAGAGCAGGGCCACATGGTCCACGTCAAGGCAGCCCGGGAGTGTGCGGATGCCATCCGGTCGTTCGTGACGGGTATCTGATGACCCTCAACCCCCTGGCCGGGATGGTCGACCTCCCGGGGGGCTCGTTCCTGATGGGTAGCGACGACCCGCTCGGGTACCCGTCCGACGGAGAGGGACCGGTCAGGGAGGTGGTGGTCTCTCCCTTTCGCATCTCGTCCACAGCGGTCACGAACGACGAGTTCGGTGCGTTCATTGAGGCCACCGGGCATGTCACGACTGCCGAGTCCGAGGGCTGGTCTTTCGTGTTCGCCGGCCACCTGCCCGACGACTTCCCCGAAACCCGTGGGGTGGTCAGCGCCCCGTGGTGGCGACAGGTCTTCGGCTCCGCCTGGTGCCACCCCCTTGGCCCGGACTCAGACCTGGGCGGCCTGGCTGACCACCCGGTGGTCCATGTCTCATGGTTCGATGCCGTGGGATTTGCCAACTGGGCAGGAGGGCGGCTTCCAACCGAGGCGGAATGGGAGTTCGCTGCCCGCGGGGGGCTGACACAGGCCCGCCTGCCGTGGGGTGATGACCTCTGCCCAGAAGGCAGGCACCGGTGCAACATCTGGACCGGGACCTTTCCGATCGAGGACACCGCGGAGGACGGCTATGCAGGGACCTGCCCCGTTGACACGTTCGAACCCAACGGCTACGGCCTGTTCAACTGCTCAGGAAACGTCTGGGAGTGGTGCGCGGACCACTTCTCGTCGCACCACCCGGTGAAACGGCCACTCGTTGACCCGACCGGTCCACCGATGGGCGTGGACAGGATCGCAAAGGGTGGCTCGTTCCTGTGCCACGACAGCTACTGCCACCGCTACCGGGTGGGGGCGAGGCTCGGCAACACGCCCGACAGTTCCACGGCCCACCAAGGCTTTCGCCTGGCAGCCTGAACACCAGCAGTCCCGCCGGCCGTACGCTTGCCGCCATGGGGCTACGCAGCGAGGTGAACGTCGGTGTTGCACCGGCGGCCGCCGACGAGTTCGGCGCAGTCAGGGTCGGCACCATGGAGGTCTGGCCACCGGTCGTGCTGGCACCGATGGCCGGCGTCACCAACGCCCCCTTCCGGACGCTCTGCAGGGAGATGGGTGCCGGTCTGTTCGTCAGCGAGATGATCACCGCACGTGGCCTCGTTGACGGCAATGCCAAGACCGTTCGCCACAGCCGGTTCGAACCCAACGAGTCGCCCCGCAGCATCCAGCTCTACGGAACCGAGCCCGAGAGCATGCACAGCGCCGTACGCCTGCTCGTGAACGAGGACCGGGTCGACCACATCGACCTCAACTTCGGGTGTCCGATGCCCAAGATCACCCGGAAGGGCGGCGGTGCCGCCCTTCCGCTGAAGCCGCGCCTGTTCGGGTCGATAGTGGGGGCTGCGGTCGGTGCGGCCGGCGACGTGCCCGTAACCGTGAAGTTCAGGAAGGGCACCGACGATGCCCACCTCACCTACCTCGAGGCTGGCCGTATCGCCGAGGACGTCGGCGTCTCAGCCCTTGCGCTGCACGCCCGCACAGCCGAACAGCTCTACTCCGGTGAGGCCGACTGGTCGTCGGTTGCGTCCCTCAAGGCCGCAGTCACCTCCATACCGGTGTTCGGCAACGGCGACATCTGGGAACCCTGGGACGCACTGCGCATGATGCGCCTGACCGGCTGTGACGGAGTTGTTGTAGGGCGGGGCTGCCTGGGCCGCCCGTGGCTGTTCGGAGATCTGGCAGCCGTATTCGGGAACTCACCGGGCGCCGGTGGTTCCGACACAGGTGACCCCCCGGACCTCGCCGGTGTCGCTGCGATCATGTCGCGGCATGCCCGGTTGCTCGTGGACTGGGCAGGCCCCCATGGGATCAGGGATTTTCGCAAGCACACGACCTGGTACCTGAAGGGCTATCCGACCGGGCCAGCGGCACGCAGGAACCTCCAGGCTGTTGAGTCCCCGGACGACCTGGAGGGAATCCTCGGAGGGCTGCTGGACGACATCGGCAGGGGCATGGGCATCGACCCGGCGTCACTGCGGATTCCACGCAGCCACCGCAGCGGGCCCAGACGCGTCGTTCTTCCGGACGGCTGGCTGGACGACCCCGGGGACATGACACCTCCGCCTCCCGAGGCCGAGGCCCTGGTCTCGGGAGGGTGAGCAGGTGAGCGTGCACCTAGTGCTGGCATCGGGCTCACCACGGCGACTGACACTTCTGCGCGATGCGGGCTTTGACCCCGAGGTGAGGGTGCCACCGGTCGATGAGAGCCCACTGTCAGGAGAGGAACCGTCAGCCATGGTGCAGCGGCTTGCGCTCGCCAAACTGCACTCGGTTGTGGTGGCCGGTGAAACGGGCCTTGCTGCCGACACCGCTGTCGTGGTCGACGGTGAGGTGTTCGGCAAGCCCCTGGTTCCTGACCGGGCGCACGAAATGCTCAGTCGGCTCTCCGGGCGTGCCCATGAGGTGGTAGGAGGCATCGCCGTACGGCACGGCGGCCATGACGCTGCCGGTGTGGTCACCACCAGGGTTTCCTTCAGGGATCTCACCGATGGGGAGATCCGGGCGTACGTGGCTGGCGGTGAACCCCTTGACAGGGCCGGTGGCTACGCCATCCAGGGTGGCGGCGGCCGGTTCGTGACCGAGGTCGACGGCTGCCGTGACAACGTGGTCGGGCTGTCGCTGGGGGCCGCTCTGGAACTGTTGTCGCTCCTAGGTGTTCAGGTCCCCGACCGGCCGGGCGCCTCAAGCCTCTGATCCAGGGTGAGAAAGCGCCCGGCTCCGAGAAGGACCACCGCAAGGCCCGTGATTGCCGCTGATCCCAGGATCAGGAACAACAGGGCCGCCTGAACGAGCGCTGCATCGAGAGGATCCACCCCGGCCAGGATCAGGCCGGTCAGTGCTCCCGGGATGAACACCAGGCCCACGGACCTCGTTATCTCGATCTGCGGAAGGAGTGCCAGGCGGAGAGCGTCGGCTGCCACGTCACGCATGGCCCGCCTACCGGTGAAGCCCGTGGCCAACATGGCCTCGATCACACCGGCACGGTCCCTGACGCCGTCAACGAGCCGGGTCGCCGCAACCACCACGACCTTCAGGGAGTTGCCGACGACCATTCCCGCCACGGGTACGAGAACCCTTGCCTCCAGGGGCATCACCCCCAGGCCGAAGACGACACCGAGGCTGACGCCCAGCCCGAGCGTGTAGCCGAATGCCGTGATCCAGAACAGGCCGGGGAGGCGACGTTCACGCCGTTTGGCGCTGGCCGCCGCAAAGGGCACCAGACCAACTGCCCATGCCCATGCCCACGCCATGTGGGTGTCTGTTTCCAGCACCAGGCGAAGGGCCAGTCCGGCAAGCACCAGTTGGGCGACAGAACGCACCACGGCGGTGAGCAGGTCACGCTCAAGCCTCAGGTGCCGGACAAAGGAGATTCCGACTGCCGCCAGCACAAGAAGGAGCGAGGCTGCAAGGCCCCACAGCCCGATGCCGACATCACCCATGACGGGCACCGTAGGCAGCAGTGCAGCCTTAGGTGGATGCCGTGGGAAACCCGCGCTTTGTGGTGAGAGGTCAACCACCTCTAACCTGTTAGGCGTGGTGAACATCAACCGAACGGTTCCGGTGGACCCGACCCCGGTCGGACTCGAGATCGACGCTGTGTCTGTGGACTACGGCGGCCCAGAGGTGCTCTCTGACGTGTCCCTCTCGGTTACCCCCGGAGAGATCATCGCCCTGCTCGGACCCAGCGGATGCGGTAAGACGACCCTGCTGCGAGCCATTGCGGGCCTGGAACGTCCGACAGCGGGGAGCATCTCACTGGGCAACCGACTCGTGACCGGTCCGGGTGAGTTCGTGCCACCCGAACGGCGGCGGATAGGGATGGTGTTCCAGGACTGGGCGCTGTTCCCACACCTGGATGTCGCCCGCAATGTCGGATACGGCCTCCCCCGTGGCGACCTCAGCACCGAACGGGTGAGCAAGACCCTCTCCCTTGTCGGGCTGGACAACGTTGCCGACAGGATGCCCGGGACCCTGTCCGGTGGACAGCAGCAACGGGTAGCCCTTGCACGGGCGCTGGCGCCGCGCCCCACTGTACTGCTCCTTGACGAGCCGTTCTCGAACCTGGACTCCAGCCTGCGTTCCCAGGTACGCACCGAGATCCACCACCTGCTCGTGGAACTGGGTGTCACTACCGTCTTCGTGACACACGACCAGGACGAGGCGTTCGTCCTGGGTGACCGGGTGGCCGTGCTCCACGATGGCCGTCTTGCCCAGGTCGGAAGCCCCGACGACCTCTACCGTCGGCCAGCCGACAAGTGGATCGCTACCTTCGTGGGCGAGGCGAACCTGTTCCCCGTTCAGATTCCAGAAGGGGACAGCTCCACCTGCCCCACGCCGATAGGACCTGTCCCACTCGTCTCTAAGGTGAGCGAACCCACCGAGATCATGCTGCGGCCCGAGGATCTGGCCGTCAGCCCGGGCGGTGACGGTGTCATAGAACTGGTGGAGTACTACGGCCACGACACCATGGTGTTGATTCGCCTGGGGGATGGCACGACCGTCCGAGCCAGGACCGATACAGACGTCTCGTTCCAGAGGGGTGACAGCGTCACCGTGGCGTATGACGGGCCGGGCGTCTTCGCCTTCTAAGTTGGATGACCTGCCATTGATTGTTAGGGTTCCTTTACATACTGGAATCAACCACAAGGAAACCCCCTCAAATGCTGAACAGACACCTACGCATAACCACGCTCCTCGCAACCACCCTCCTGCTGACCGCTCTCGTTGCAGGAGCGACCTCGTGTGGAGGCGGTGACGACAACCAGACGCTGACCGTCTACTCCGGCCGTAGCGAGAAGCTTGTCGGCCCCATCTTCGCCGAGTTCGAAGCGGTAACCGGAGTGACCCTCGATGTCCGCTACGGCTCCTCTAACGACCTTGCCCTGGCGATCTCAACAGAGGGCGACAAGACCCCTGCCGACGTGTTCCTCTCCAGGAGCCCCGGGCCCGCCGGCTACCTCGACGACCTGGCGATGCTGGCACCCATCGACACCAACACCCTGGACCGGGTCGTTCCAACCGACCGCTCCCCCGATGGAACCTGGGTCGGCTTCGCAGGCCGCGCCCGTGTGCTCGTCTACAACATCGATGAGGTTCCCGAAGCCGACCTGCCCGGGTCCGTATTCGACCTGACAGGACCCGACTACCAGAACCTGGTGGCCGTGCCGGGTAGCAACTCCTCATTTCAGGACTGGTTTACGGTCTTTCGCCTGCGCAACGGCGACGATGTCGCCATCAGGTGGCTCGACGACATGGTCGCCAACGGTGCCCGCTTCTACCCGAAGAACCGGGCAATCGTCGAAGCGGTGGGACGCGACGAAATCCGGTTTGGGCTGGTGAACCACTACTACAACCACCAGGAGGTCGCAGCAAACGGCGACGCCCAGCGCTCCGCCAACCACGGCTTCAACCAGGGCGACGATGGCGGCCTGATGATTATCGCCACCGCTGCGGTGCTGAACCAGAGCGACGAGAAGGAACTCGCCAACCGGCTGCTCACACACCTCCTGAGCGACTCACAACAGCGGTACCTGACTGACACCGTCTACGAGTATCCGCTGGCTATCGGAGTCGAGGCCGCCGAGACCCTTCCACCGGCACCCGCCGACACGGTTGGTGCCGTGCAGATAGCAGACGTGGCTGCCGAGTTCACCCGGACCATCGAGATCATCGAAGCCAGCGGGATCCTGGACCAGTGAGGTCGACCCGGTGAACGAGGAGGTCGCCCGACACCGGGCGGGTGCCGGGCGACCTCCTCGTTCGCTGGTCTCAGCGAACCTCCTCATAGCCGTCCTGTTCGCCATCCCGGGCGGCTACGTCGTCTGGCGGACAGCCACAACAGGCGGCGGCCAGCTAGCCACGATCGCCTCACGCTCAACTCTGGAACCACTGTGGAGGACCATCCAGCTGGGCTTTCTAGTCTCCGTGGCAGCCGCGTTCATCGGGACGGGGCTGGCGTGGCTCACGACCCGGACCGACCTGCCACTTCGCCGCTTCTGGCGCATCGCCGTCCCCCTGCCCCTCGTCTACCCGAGCTTCGTGGGTGCCAGCGCACTGCAGTCCGGCCTCACTCCGGGTGGACTCGTCCACGACCTGGTTTCAGTAGCCGGAGTCGGCCTGAACCTGCGACTCCACGGACTCTTCGGTGCATGGCTGGTGTTGACCCTTTTCACCTACCCGTACGTCTACCTGCCCGTCGCAGCACGCCTCTCGACGCTGCCGACATCCCTCGAGGAGAACGCCAGACTTCTGGGCGACCGCCCGGTACAGGTCTTCCGGAGGATCGTCCTGCCCCAGGCCCGTTCCTCAATTGCAGCGGGCTCGCTACTGGTGTTCCTCTACACGGTCAGCGACTTCGGCGCAGTCCACCTGATGCGGTTTGAGACCCTCACACAGACCGTGTTCAGGACCAGGTTGTTCGATCAGGACCGGTCGTTCACCCTTGCTCTGGTGCTCCTCGTCCTGGCCCTCGTGGTTGTGGCCGTAGAACGAACCGTCGCACGACGAGGCAGCCGGACCCACGTGGTCGGCAGCCGCCCTGCACTCCCGATCCCCCTCGGCCCGTGGTCGGTACCGGCACTTGCTACCTGCTCGCTTGTCGTCGGCCTGGCGCTCTTCTCACCGGCACTGTCGCTGGCCGACTGGGGCCTCTCGGGGTGGACCCGCCAGCTACGCGGCGGGGCGGGCCTCCGCATCGGCCTTGACGATCTGGTGGGGCCGACCTGGAACACCGTCTGGATCAGCGTCGTTGCCGCAGCGCTCGCAATAGTCGCCGTCCTACCCGTCGCGTACCTGTTGACACGCCACAACTCGAGGGTCGGCGGGTTGATCAACGGCGTAGTGGTCGCCGGCTTCGCCATTCCGGGGCTTGTCGTCGCCCTCTCACTCATCTTCTGGACCCTTCACGCATCCCCCTTCGACTTCCTCATCGGAACCCTCCCGGTGCTCGTGTTCGCCTACGTGGTCCACTTCGGGGCCCAGGCTGTGCGGACCGCCCAGGTGGCGGTGTCGACGGTTCCGCCGCGCATGGAGGACGCTGCACGGCTTCTGGGGGCAGGTCGCCTGCGGCGCCTGCGGACCGTGGAACTCCCTCTGATGGCACCCGGCCTCGCAGCCGGCGGTGGCCTTGTGATGCTCTCGACAATGAAGGAGCTCCCGGCGACCCTGCTCGTGTCACCGATCGGGTTCAGAACCCTGGCCGTGGAGATCTGGAACACCTACGAGGCGGCATACCTACCGGAAATGGCCCTCCTGGCCCTCGTGCTGGTGGCGATCAGCGCCCTGATGACCTGGATGCTCATCGTGCGGCGAGTCACCTACCTGGCCTGATCTGGTTCCCGGCAAGACCGCCTGTTGGCGACCGCTCGGGTCGGGTCAGCCGGCGGTAACGAGAATGCGCTCAGCCGCGAAGACTCCGACCCCGAGGTGGTTACCGTCGATCTCGATGGTGACCGTACCGTCGGGTGACGCTGCGGTGACGGTTCCCCTGTTGCCCGGTATGAGGGCGGATTCCTCAAGGAAGTCCAGCATCCCCTCGGTGAATTCCAACTCCTCGGTGATACGGCTGACGGTGAACCTCTCGCCGACCGCAACCTCGACAAGATGCCGGGAATCGGGTTCCTCATATGAACTTCCGGGTATGGGGTTGCCGTGCGGGCAGGTTGTGGGCTCGCCGAGCAGTTTGTCGAGGGCTGATTCGACAACCGGCGAGATGACGTGCTCCCACTTTCCGGCCTCGTGATGGGCGTCGGTCCAGGAGAGGCCCAGCATGTCGGTGAGGAAGCGTTCGGCCAGGCGGTGGCGCCTGACCACCGACACCGCGAGGTCCTGACCATCAGAGGTGAGAGATATCACCGTTCCATCGGTGGCGATCAGCCCTTCCTTTTCCATGCGCCTGATCATCTCCGAGACGGCCGGTCGGCTGATATCGAGTCGATCCGCTATGCGGGCCTGGATCACGTCGAGGTCATCCTCGGCGAGTTCGTAGATGGTTTCGCAGTACTCCTCGAAGGCCGGGTGGTATTCGGGTGTGCTGTATGCCATGGCCACCAGTGTAGGCGCATGTGAGGGATGCCTAACTGTGGTGGCGGGTCCGCCTCGCTGACAGCACAGTTGCTGGTACACACTCCTGTCATGGCCCTCGACCCCCACACCCCGGTAATCGTGGGCGTCGCCCAGGTGACAGACCGGGTCGACGACCCGACCGGGGCCCGATCGGCCCTGGACCTCATGGAGGATGCACTCCTGACCGCTGGGTCCGACTCAGGTTGCGGTGCCGCTGTAGGCAACCTCGATGCAATCGGAGTGGTCGGCGGGCTGTGGCGCTACACAGACCCCGGCCGGCAGCTGGCCGGCAGGGTCGGAGCCGACCCGGCCACGACGCTGCTCACGTCTTGGTCCGGCCACAGCCCCCAACTGCTCCTAAACCACCTGGCTGCCGGCATTCAGGCCGGTGAGATCCGGTCGGCAGCGGTAATCGGCGGTGAAACCAACCGCAGCCGCCGTCTGGCCAGAACCCTGGGGCTCGAGTACCGACGCGACTACGACACCACGCTGCCCGCGGCCGAGGCGTTCGGAGAACTGCTCGTCATGGCCACCAGCCACGAAAAGGACCGCGGGGTTGACGCGCCGGTCACCATCTACCCGCTCCTGGACTCGGCTATCCGCCACGCCATGGGCGAGTCCATCTCCAGGCACCGCTCACGACTGGGAACCCTCTGGGAGGGCTTCAACCGGGTCGCCGTCGACAACCCCCACGCCGCTGTCCGTAAACCAATGACCGCCGATGAGATCACCACCCCCACGGAGGCGAACCGCCTGGTGGGCGCCCCATACACGATCGCCATGAACGCCCACAACAACGTGGACCAGGCCTCGGCGGTGCTGCTCATGTCAGCGGAACGCGCCTCAGCCGCCGGAGTGCCGAGAGACCGCTGGGTGTTCCCGCTGGCGGGCAGCAACGGCCTCGACACCGAATGGATCAGCGAGAGGTGGGATCTGCACAGGGCTCCGGTCCTCCGCCTGGCCGGCGAATGCGCCCTTACTTCGGCCGGTACCGGCGTAGGCGACCTGACCCACCTGGACCTCTACTCATGCTTCCCGTCCGCCGTGCAGATCTCCTCCACGGAACTCGGAATCGACCAGAACCGGACACTCACCGTCACCGGTGGCTTAACGTTCGCCGGTGCGGCCTACAACAACTACAGCGGACAGGCCATTGCCGCCATGGTGGGCTGCATACGTGAACAGCCCGGAACTGGCCTCGTCCACGCCAACGGCGGATATGTGACCAAGCACGCCTTCGGCGTCTACTCCGACCGGCCAGGTGCCCACTTCACAAACATCGATGTGACCGACAAGGCCGCCTCCCTTCCGAAACGGCGGACCCACCCCGGCTTCTCAGGTGAGGCGAAGGTCGAGGCCTACTCAGTAATGCACGACAGGATCGGACTACCGACACACGCCGTCGTTTCCCTACGCACCGGAGCCGACGCCCGCGTTTGGGGCACGACCAGAGATTCTGGCCTGGTGGGTGCAATGCTCATAGAGGAACACGTAGGCAGGAGCGCCGAGTTGTCACCTGACGGCTCGGTCTCCGTCTGAGAAACCGGGACGAGGCAGACAGTGCAGACACCCATCACCGAGATGTTCGACATCGAATTCCCAGTGATGGCCTTCAGCCACTGCCGCGACGTGGTGGCTGCAGTGTCAAAGGCCGGAGGGCTCGGCGTGCTGGGTGCCGTGGGCCACAGCGACGAGGGCCTCGAGGTTGACCTGGCCTGGATCGAGGACGAAATAGGTGACCTCCCCTACGGCGTGGACCTGATCGTGCCGGCACGGTACGCGGGAGACAGCGACGGCGGCTTCAGCATGGCCGACATAGTTGCCCTCATCCCTGAAGAACACCGTGAGTTCCTGGCAGACATGCTGGACAGATACGGGGTTGCCGAACATGTCTACGACGCAGCCAAGGGGTGGGTTGGCCACTCGGCGGACGCCCCCTTCTCGGCCAACCGGGCGGCACGACAGGTCGACATCGCCCTGGCCCACCGGCCCTCTCTCATGGCCAACGCCCTCGGACCCCCGCCACCCGACATGATCCAACGCTGCCACGAAGCCGGATTGAAGGTGGCGGCCCTTGCCGGAACCCGGGCACACGCCGAACGCAACGTCAACGCCGGAGCCGACATCATCATCGCCCAGGGGTCCGAGGCCGGCGGCCACACGGGCGAGATCGGCACGATGGTCCTCATACCCGAGGTCGTCGACGCTGTCGCACCCGTGCCCGTGCTGGGCGCCGGCGGCATCGGACGGGGCAGACAGATGGCAGCAGCAATGGCCCTCGGGGCGGCCGGCGTGTGGTGCGGCTCGGTCTGGCTCACCACCGAGGAGGCCGAGACCGACCCGACCGTCAAGAAGAAGATGCTCGACGCCGGCTCCAGCGACACGCTCCGATCCCGCTCACTCACCGGCAAGCCGGCCCGCATGCTGCGCACCGCCTGGAGCGAGGAATGGGACAGGGAGGACACCCCGGACCCCCTGGGTATGCCACTCCAGCCGATACTCACCAACGAGGCCCAGCAGCGAATCAACAGGGCCGCCCATGTGGAGGGGTCGGGCGCCGAGAAACTGGCCACCTACTTCGTCGGTCAGATCGTCGGCACCATGAACAGGTCGAGGCCGGCCGGACAGGTGGTCATCGACATCATCGAGGAGTTCATCGAGGCCACCGAGGATCTCGCACGTCAGCTCGAGGTGTGAGTCGGTCCCAGTTTCGGGTCAACTGCTAACCGATCTGGGCGAAGCCGATCAGACCGCCGCCGTCGACCACGAGGGCCTGACCTGTCATCCAGCCTGAAGCCTCAGAGGCAAGGTACAACGCTGCATTGGCAATGTCCTCAGGCTCGCCAAGGCGCTTCAGCGGATAGGCCTGGGCAACCTGATCGCCACGACCCTCGTCCCACAGGGCCCTGGCAAAGTCGGTCTTGATGAGGCCGGGGCAGACGGCGTTGACGCGCACACCCGGCGACATCTCAGCGGCCAACTGGCGGGTCAGCTGCACGAGGGCCAACTTGGTTATGTCGTAGGTACCGAGAATCGGACTTGTGGCAAAGGCACCCACCGACGAGATGTTGATCACCTCACCCCCGTGCTCCTTCATCCACGAGTTCCAACACAGCTGCGTCCACACCAGCGGGGCCGTCAAGTTGACCTGGAAGGTTTTCTCCCAACGGGGAATGTCGGTATCGATCACCGGGCCGGCATAGGGGTTGGTCGCGGCGTTGTTCACGAGAATGTCAACCGCGCCGAAGGTGGAGAGCGTCGCCTCGACCACCCGCTCGGCGTCCTCGGCCAACCCGACGTTGCCTGCCACGAATGCCAGGTCGCCGCCGGTCTCCTCGGACAGTTCGGCCACCGCCGCCTCGCAGACATCGGCCTTGCGGCTGGTGATCATCACCTTTGCACCCGCGGCCGCCAGGGTTCCGGCTATTGAACGCCCGATGCCCCTGGATCCGCCTGTAACTATCGCAACCCTGCCGTCGACCCTGATGTCCATGAACGGCGACCCTAGTCAGCCTCCCGGACAGACCGGGAACTCGGGGGCGTCAGACTTCGTCAGTTGACCTGACGCTCGTGGCCCTCCCAGTAGGGGTCCCGTAGCTCGCGCTTGAGTATCTTGCCTGTCGGGTTCCGTGGGATGGCCTCGACGAAGTCGACCGACTTGGGGCACTTGAACCCGGCCAGACGCTCCCTGGAGAAGGCCATGATGTCCTCTGCTGTCGCGCCACTGTCGGGAACCGGGATCACCAGAGCCTTGCCGACCTCACCCCACTTCTCGTCGGGTACCCCGATAACCGCTATGTCGAGAACGCCCTCATGGGCCATGAGGGCGTTCTCAATCTCGGCCGGGTAGATGTTCTCGCCGCCGGAGATGATCATGTCCTTCACGCGGTCGTAGATGAACAGATAGCCGTCCTCCATGTAGGCGGCGTCCCCGGACCGGAACCAGCCGTCGCCGGGGAGTGCTTTGGCCGACTCCCCGGGCATCTGCCAGTAACCGGACATGATCTGCCCGGACCGTATCCAGACCTCGCCGACCTCACCGTCGGGCAGTCGGTCACCTGTGTCGGGGTCGATGATGTGAATCTCGGTTCCCGCTATCGGTTTGCCGGCTGAGCGCAGGAGATTCTGTCTCGGCCCACCCGGGTCGTGGTCCTCAGGCAGCAACTGGGTGACCACGCCGGTCGTTTCGGTGAGGCCGTAGACCTGTGAGTACTCGCAGCCAAACATCTTCATGGAGTTGACGAGCACGTCCTCGGTGATGGGTGAGGCACCGTAGGCAATCGTCTTCATGGAGGAGAGGTCAATCCCCTCACTCGGAACCATTGAGAAGAACGCAAGGACCGCTGGCACGAAGAAGGCATGCGAAATCTGCTCTGACTCGATGAGCTGGAGCCCGGCCACCGGATCGAACTCGCGCACCAGGATCGATGTGGCTCCACTGCCCATGCCGAAGAACGCCCAACCGCTACCCCCGATGTGGAACAGCGGCATCATGACCATGGTCCGTGCGTCGCCGGTCATCTCCCAGTCGACGTTGTTAAACGCCGCGTTGAAGTTGGAGTTGGTGAGCTGGGCACCCTTTGGCATGCCGGTTGTTCCTGAGGTGTAGAGCTGCATCGAGACGTCATCAGGCTGAGCATCATGGACGTCGCTCTCGGTCGGGTGAGCGTTGCGCCACTCGTCGTAGGAGATGTGGGTCTCGTGGGAGCCAATGACCACAATGCGCCTGACGCTCTCAAGGTCGGCCTCGAACGCTGAAAGGTGCTCGGCCAGGTCCTCATGGATGACCAGGACCGGAGCCTTGGAATCGTTGACGATGTAGGCCATCTCGGGCGGCGCAAGACGCCAGTTGACGGCGACGGTCACGGCATTGATGAAACTGCATCCGAACGCCAGCTCGAAATACTCGGGGCCGTTCTTGTCGATGTACGCGATGCGGTCCTTCGGGCCCACACCGTCTGCCCGAAGGGCGTTGGCCACCTGCCCTGAACGGTCCTTCATCTCGGACCAGGTGATGTGCTCATCGCCGTAGATGATCATGTCGGCGTCGGGCTTCTGGGCCGTACCGGTCAGGATGATGTCTGAGATGTTTGATAGTTCACGAATGTCCATGACAACGGAACATACACCCGGCCAGTTACACAGTCATGGGCCGGGGCAACCTTGCCAGATGTCGGTATCGGGATGGTATGCGGCCCACCCGTACCACTCGGTCACGAAGCTGATCACAAAACTGGGTTGCCGACCGTCGGAGCCGGAGCCATCAAGCCGCCAGTCGCCTCCCAGGTCATCGACGATGCCACCCCGGCCCGGGCTGAAGGTGCGAACCTCACCGTCCACGAGCGCCTCGAACGCAATCCCGAAAATGGAATCGGGATTCAACACAACGACTACCGGCACTCCCCCCAGGTCATCTGCAACGACGGTCAGCTCGCTGACATCCGCCAGCCGGTAGGCGCGAGACCCCGAGTGGTCGGGGCGGTCGTCGACGTTGGGCTGGTGGTGGCGGCACTGGCCATTTCGCCAACTTCGACCGGAGCCGAGGTCGATGCGTCGGCCTAGATCTGGGGCGTGGCCGCCATCGCAGGCTCCACTGCCGTCGCTGCCTCGTCCGCACCACCAGAGCAGCCCGACAGCGAGATCGCCAACACCGCTACCACGAGCCTGCGCACCACGTCACTATCCCACCCGGTCCGTCGCCGTGACAAGGGACCTGCCACACTCGAAGGCATGGCTGAGGCTTCGGGGATCCGTCTGGTGCTGGAACCCGGCGACGAGTACAACCACGAACCCGACCCGGTGCCCAACTACAACGAGTCGATGTACTTCAACGTGGTCGACCACGCGACCGGCGTCGGTGGATGGTTCCGCCTGGGGAACCGGGTGAACGAGGGCTACGCCGAGATGTCGTGCTGCGTGTACCTGCCCGACGGCCGGGTGGGCTTCATGTTCAAGCGACCGCGCATCGAAACCAACGAGGTATTCGACGCCGCCGGCATGCGCTTCGAAGTTGAGGAACCCTTCGACCGGCTACGGGTCCGCTACGAGGGACCGGTCTGCCTGCTGGGCGACCCAGGCGAGATGGCCGAACCCAAGTTGGCCTTCTCAACCAACCCGATCGTGGACTGCAGCATCGACCTGGCGTACCGGGGCATCTCCCCGATGCTGGGTGGACGGCCCGTTGACGCTGTCACCGGCGAGGAGCCTTCACAAGAGGCGGCACAGTCGTTTGCCAAGGCCCACTACGAACAGCACATGGCTGCCACCGGTCTCATCCAGGTCGACGGTGAGCGCTTCGAGGTGGACGGGCTCGGCCTGCGTGACAAGTCCTGGGGAGCCCGCTACTGGCAAGCGATCTCCTGGTACCGCTGGCTGCCCCTCGTCTTCGACGAGGACTTCGCCATGGTCATCTCGCTCATCAGCCGTGACGGCCTGGCCACCCGGTCGGGGGGCATGGTGCTGCACGGCGACGTGTACCACGAGATAACCGACGTCTCGATCGACACCACCTGGGACGAAGCCTGGTACCAGACCGGGCTTGTTGCCACCGTCACCACTGCCGAACGCACCTACGAGGTCGTAGGCGATGTCACGTCGCTGATCCCGCTACGGAACCGCCGGACCACGTCCGAAGGCGACGAGTTGCTGACGAGAATCACCGAGGGCCTGACCCGCTTCACCTGTGACGGCCATGTCGGCTGGGGCCTGTCCGAGTACCTGGACCAGATAGTCGAGGGCCTCCCCTTGGGAGCCGTCCTGTAGGTTCCACCACTGTGTCATACGTACTACCATCAGACGTATGACACTCCTGAGCGTCCGACTCGATGACGAGATATCGGACGAGATCGACACCTGGTCCAACTACCTGGGTGTGTCGCGATCCGACCTGGTCCGCGACGCCCTGCGCCGCCACCTGGTAACCCTCACGGGCGAACGCGACTCCGAGGCATGGGAGGAGCACCCGCTGGACGAGAACGAACTCCAGCTCACCGAGATCGCCGATTTCGGCCCAACCGAGGACTGGTCGGACTGGCACGATGCAACGGGGTGAGGTCTGGTTCACCGCGACGCCGGGCGGCGACCGCCCCGTCCTTGTACTCACCCGAGATCCGGTTGCCGATCGAATCGGTCACGTGGTCGTGGCGCTGCTCACCAGGACGAGACGGGGCCTGATCTCCGAGCTTCCCCTACGGGCCGACATCGACGGTCTTCCCACCGACTGCGTCGTCAACTTCGACAACATCCACACGATCGCACGGGACACGTTCAGGCGACGTGTGACGACCCTCTCAGATGCCCGCATGAAACAGGCCTGCTGGACCCTCGAGGCCGCAGTGGGCTGCTGAGCAGCCCCCTAGATCAGCCTGGTGACCGTGGCGCCGTCGAAACGCTCCACGGACATTCCGGTCACTCCGAAACCGGCCATTGCCCCCTGAAACTCGGCCATGTGGGACGAACCCATGTGGGCGCTGAGGGCTTCGTCGCTCTCCCACTTCTCAAAGATCCTGATTAGCCCCGCCTGTACCGGATCGATGCTGAGCACGTAGTCGATGCAGCCATCCTCGGCATGCGTTGCGGTCATCATCGGCACGATCGCCGCCACGGCGTCGTCGCTGCTGGCCGGGTCGATGTTGATGGTTCCTGCTATCACGATCACGGGAGGCCTCTGATTGGTCGGGCAATGGGTCGTCGGAGCGTAACGTCGGTCCCCGTGGAGCACAGCAGCGGACGGGGACGGAGATGACTGAGGGCCTCGTCACCGGCGATAAAGGGATCGTGCGCTGCTGGTGGCCCGGCGGGCACGCCGACTACCTCGCATACCACGACGACGAATGGGGTCGGCCGACAACCGACGACACCCGACTGTTCGAGAAGATCTGCCTCGAAGGGTTTCAGGCCGGGCTGTCATGGCTGACGATCCTGCGCAAGCGCGAGGCGTTCCGGTCCGGATTCGCCGGCTTCGACCCGGCAACTGTCGCCGGGTTCGGCCACGACGAAATAAACGGCCTGCTGGGCGATGTCGGCATCGTTCGCCACCGGGGCAAGATCGAGTCCACGATCAACAATGCCGCCCGGGCCCTGGAGGTGGCCGACGAATTCGGCTCCCTGGCCGCCTACCTGTGGTCATGGGAGCCGGCCGGTGAGGCCCGGTCCCCGGACGAACCGATACCCGCCACCACGGCCGAGTCAACCGCTCTCAGCCGCGACCTGAAAACGAGAGGGTGGTCGTTCGTGGGGCCCACCACCGCATACGCCTTCATGCAGGCGATGGGCATGGTCAACGACCACCTGCCCGGCTGCGCCTTCCATTCCGTAGTGGAGGATGAGCGAGCGGCACTGCTCCGCCCAACCCTGTGAACAGCAACCTCAACGCACGGCCCAACAGCACCAGCCTGCTCGATCGGCTGCCACAGGGCTCGAACCCCGACGAGATCCTGGAGGGCTTCGTCGCATGGGCCACCGAGGCCGGGCTCACGCTGTACCCGGCCCAGGAGGAGGCCATCCTGGAACTGCTGGCCGGCAACCACGTGATCCTGGCCACCCCCACCGGTTCGGGGAAGTCCCTCGTTGCCACGGCTGCCCACGCAGCCGCCCTCGCAAGGGGTGAACGCAGCGCCTACACGGCACCCATCAAGGCACTTGTCAGCGAGAAGTTCTTCGCACTCGCCCGCGACTTCGGATCCGACAACGTCGGCATGGTTACCGGCGACGCATCGGTCAATCCGGGTGCACCGATCATCGCCTGCACTGCCGAAATCCTCGCCCACAGAGCCCTACGGGAAGGCCGCTCATGCGACGTGGGCCTCGTTGTGGCCGATGAATTCCACTACTACGCCGACCCTCAGCGCGGCTGGGCGTGGCAGGTACCCCTGCTGGAACTGACCGACACACAGTTTCTCCTCATGTCGGCGACCCTCGGCCCCACCACCAGGTTCGAGGATGACCTGACCGAGCGAACCGGCAGACCGACTGTGACCGTGGCCGGCACCGAGCGACCGGTTCCGCTCACCTTTGAATACCGGGAGACCCCCCTTCACGAATCCATCACCGAGCTGGTCGACTCGGACCGGGCACCGATCTACATCGTCCACTTCACCCAGAAGGCCGCCACCGAAAAGGCTCAGGACCTCTGCAGCCTCGACGTGGTCACCAGAGAGGAGAAGGCCGAGATCCGCGAGGCGGTCGGTGGCTTCAGGTTCGACACGCCCATCGGCAAGGACCTGCGCCGCTTCATCGGCCACGGAATCGGCCTTCACCACGCCGGCCTCCTCCCCCGCTACCGGCTACTCATCGAGAAGCTGGCCCAGGCTGGCCTTCTCAAGTTGATCTGTGGAACGGACACGCTCGGAGTCGGCGTCAACGTGCCGATCCGCACGGTCCTTTTCACCCAACTCTGCAAGTACGACGGCTCCACCACACGCCTGCTCTCCAACCGCGAGTTCGCACAGGTCGCTGGACGTGCCGGTCGTCGGGGCTTTGACGACGAGGGGCATGTCTGGGCCCAGGCTCCTGTGCACTGGATCGAGAACCGCCGGGCCGAGGCCAAGGTGGCAGCTGACCCGTCCCGCAGAAAGAAGTTGATGAAGAAGAAGCCACCGGAACGCGGCTACTCCCACTGGAATGAGGAGACGTTCGACAAGATGGTCAGCGGCGACCCCGAACCCCTGGACTCCAGCTTCGACGTCACCCACCAGATGGTCCTCAACGTGTTGTCCCGCCCCGGTGATGGCGGTGCCGACCTGCGACGGCTGCTCACCGACAGCCACGAGCCGCGCAAGCGCCAGCGACAACACATCCGTCGGGCGATCGGCGTGTACCGCTCGCTCCGGGACGCCGGCATCATCGAGGAACTCAACGAACCAGACGACGAGAGCCGCATGGTCCGCATCGGGGTGGACCTCCAGGATGACTTCGCCCTGCACCAGCCGCTGTCACTTTTCGCCCTCGAGGTGATCCCTGAGTTGGGTGACGAGGGCTCCGACCAGACACCCGAACAACACGCCCTGGACCTTCTTTCGGTCGTCGAATCGGTGCTGGAGAACCCCGGGGTCATCCTTGCCGCACAGGTCAACCGCCTGAAGACAGAGCTGATCAACAGGCTCAAGATGGAGGGTGTCGAGTACGAGGAACGCATGGAACGCCTCAACGAGGTGCGTCCTCCACGACCGTTGGCCGAGTTCCTCTACGGAACCTTCGACGTGTTCCGCAGTCACCACCCGTGGGTCGGCGACGAGAACGTCCAGCCCAAATCTGTGGCACGCGAGATGTACGAACTGGGCTTCAACTTCAGGCAGTACGTGGAGCACCACGGCCTGAAGCGGTCAGAGGGTGTCGTGCTGCGCTACCTGACGCAGGCCTACAAGGCGGTCGTCCAGAACGTGCCCGACGAGGAAAAGACCGAGGAACTCCGCGATCTCGAAGCCTGGCTCGGCGAGACCGTGCGCCAGGTCGACTCCAGCCTCATCGACGAGTGGGAGAAGCTACGCAACCCGGACCCGGACGACACGGGGCCCATCGATGGTGCCGAGCCCGAGCGCCCCGACGTGACCACGTCGGTGAGGGCTTTTCGGGTAATGGTGCGAAACGAGGTCTTCAGATGGGTGCAGCTGCTCTCCCGCCGAAGCGGTGAGGCCACCGACGTACTCGCCGAGGTGCCTTCCATAGGCGACGCAGCGTGGAACGCCGACTCGATCAGGGAGGCAATCGCCCCCTACTGGGAGGACCATTCGGTTATGCCAACCGACAGCCACGCAAGGGGCGGCGAGTACTTCGTGCTTGACGACAGCACACCCGACATGTGGCCGGCAACCCAGACAATCGCCGACCCCGACGGCTTCAACGAGTGGGTCCTGGACGGTCGCGTGGACCTGGCCGCATCACGTGAGGAGGGGCGAGCAGTCGTCCGGCTGGGTGGAATCAGACGCCTGTGACCCCGGCTTCTAGAAGCTGCGCTCCACGACGAACCGGGCAAGGCCACGGATCTCGGCGTCCACCTCGGCAGGAATCTCGAGTGCGCCCAGCGAGGCCAGGGCTGATTCCAGCCGGCTGGCCGCCTCAAAATCGGTTCGTTCCCTGCCACCGGCGGCTTCGATGATCCCGGCCGCCCGGACTACATCGCCGTCAGAGAGGTCACCGGGCTGGTCGTAGATGGCAGCGAGGTCCTCGGCCCCGCCCGAACCTCCGGTCAGGACGACGGCAACCGGCATGGACTTCTTGCGCTCCCGCAGATCGTTGCCGGCGGCCTTACCGGTCATGGCCGGGTCGCCCCAGATGCCGAGCACGTCGTCGACAGCCTGGAATGCCAGGCCCAGCTCCCGCCCGAAGGAGTCGAGCGCATCGACGGTCGTCTGCGCTGCACCGGCCAGCACGGCACCGATCGACGCTGCACAACCCAGCAGGGCGCCGGTCTTGTCGGCCTCCATTGCCAGGCAGTCATCGAGGGACACGACCGGCAGGTCGTCAAATGCCATGTCGGCGGCCTGCCCGGCCAGCATCGCCGAGGTGGCCCTGGCCAGGCGGGCGGTGGCCGCTACCCGTTCCGGCGTGGGTTCACCCAGCAGGACCTGGAAGGCCAGGTTGTGGAGAGCATCGCCAGAGATGATGGCGTCGTCGGTGCCGAAGGCTGCCCACACGGTGGCCCTGTGGCGCCTCTCGAGGTCGCCGTCGATGATGTCGTCGTGGATGAGCGAGAAGTTGTGAACCAGTTCCACGGCGACCGCCCCCGGGACGGCAACCTCGCCGGGGGAACCAACCGCCTCGGCTGACAGCACGGCCAGAGCAGGCCGGAGGCCCTTTCCGGCACCAACGGTTGACGGTGAACCGTCTGCCTCGGCCCAACCCAGGTGGTAGCGGGCGGGCAGACCCAGCTCGCCACAGAGGCCGTCGACGGCGGCGACCATTGCCGGCTCGACCAGCCGGCGTGCCCGCTCGAGAATCTCGGGGCCGCTCATCTCTCCCGTCGGTCCTGAAGGAAGGGAAACTCGGCGCGGACAGCCGCAACCCGTTCTGGTTCCACGTCGGCGACCAGAACGGCTTCGACACCCGGTTCGGCATCGGCGATGACCTCACCGAGGGGATCAACGATGAGGCTGTCGCCCGAGTAGGAGAACCGGGGATCGTCACCGACACGGTTTACCCCCACGACGTACGCCTGGTTCTCGATGGCCCTGGCGCGCAGGAGGGTCATCCAGTGCTCACGGCGACTGGACGGCCAGTTGGCGGGAACCAGGTAGACGTCGGTCGTCGGGGCCAGATCCCAGAAAGCCTCAGAGAAGCGCAGGTCGTAGCAGACGAAGAGGCTGGCCCTCACCCCCTCGATGGTCACGGTCACCGGGTGGTCACCGGGCCGGTAGTGGTCGCGCTCGCCCGCGTAGGTGAACGGGTACATCTTGTCGTAGTGGTGGAGTGTCCCGTCGGGGCCGGCGAGCACGAACCTGTTCACCGGCATCGAGGCCGCATCATCGACAACTGGCACCGAACCAGCAGTCCAGAGACCGTGGTCACTGGCCTGCTCCAGGAGAAATCGGACGCTCGGCCCATCTGGTGGCTCAGCAATGCGATCGGCGGCCAACGAGAACCCGACGGGGAACATCTCGGTCAGGACTACGAGGTCGGCACCGTCGGTTGCCGCCTCTGCGATCAGCCCGGTCAGGTGCCCGTGGTTGGCGTCGCGGTCCTCCCAGACCACGTCGTGCTGGACGGCTGCGACCTTCATGAGGGAGATTCTCCCATGCCCGCCAGCCGCTCCGTCGCCTCGGCGAGCACCTCAGGTCTCTTACAGAAGGCAAACCTGATGAGGTGTCTGCCAGCTTCCTCGTTGTCATAGAACACAACGCTCGGAACCGCCACCACCCCGCAGCGCTCGGGAAGCGACAAGCAGAACTCGACGCCGTCGCTGGCACCCAGTGGCCTGATGTCTGCGGTGATGAAGTAGGTACCCGCTGTCGGAAACACCCTGAAACCCGCACTTCGGAGGCCTTCGCTGAGGAGGTCCCTCTTGGCCTGGAGGTCGTCGGCGAGGTCCCTGAAGTAGCCATCGCCCAGGCCGAGCGCCGTCACGAGGGCATGCTGGAAGGGTCCGCCGTTCACGTAGGTGAGCGACTGCTTTGCCGTGAGCAGGGCCGAGACCATGGCTTCGGGTCCGCTGGCCCAGCCGATCTTCCAGCCGGTGAACCCGAAGGACTTGCCCGCAGAGGAGATGGTGAGGGTTCGCTCGGCCATACCGGGGAGGGTCACCAGAGACACGTGGCTTCCACCGTCGTAGATGAGGTGCTCATAAACCTCGTCGGTGACCACCAGCAGGTCGTGCTCGACGGCTACCCGTGCGATTTGCCCCAACTCGTCGGCGCTGAACACCTTGCCGGAAGGGTTGTGGGGGGTGTTCACGAGGATCAGGCGGGTACGTGGCCCGACGGCTGCCTCCAACTCGGCGACGTCAAAGGAGAGGTCGGGCTCACGCAGCGTCACCACCCGACGGTGCCCGCCGGCCAGTGCCACCGAGGTGGCGTAGTGGTCGAAGTAGGGCTCGAACATGATGACCTCGTCACCGGGTTCGACGAGGGCCAGCATCGCTGCAGCTATTGCCTCAGAGGCACCGGCGGTTATGAGCACCTCGGCCTCAGGATCCACCTCGATGTCGTAGAAGCGCTTCTGGTGGTCGGCGACCGCCCGACGCAACGGCAGGATCCCGCGACCCGGGGGGTACTGGTTGTGGCCCGCCCGGATGGCTGCCACGGCGGCCTCAAGTACCTCCTGTGGGCCGTCGGAATCGGGGAACCCCTGCCCCAGGTTGATGGCACCGGTCCGGTCCGCCAAAGCGGACATCTCGGCAAAGACGGTTATGCCGAACTGGCGCAGCCTCTCGACGAGGAACTGCCGTGGTTCGTTCACGGTGTCGGCACCTGTCGGGCTACGTACCCCAACCCGTCAGACCGACTGGATTGCACGCCAGACCGTCTCGGGAGTCAGCGGCATGTCGATGTGCCTCACACCAAGGTGCGACACGGCGTCGACGACCGCGCTCTGAACCGCTGCGGTCGACCCGATGCTTCCCGATTCGCCAATTCCCTTGGCACCCAAAGGGTTTCGGGGCGACGGCGTCTGGGTGAACGTGCGCTCGTAGCTCGGGACCTCCATGGCCGACACGGCCGAGTAGTCGGCAAGGTTCGTGGTCTGCGGGTTGCCGTCATCGTCGTAGCGGAACTCCTCCATGAGCGCCTGGGCCACGCCCTGCGCAAGGCCGCCGTGGATCTGGCCGGCCGCCAGCAACGGGTTCACGAGGGTGCCGGCGTCATCGACGGCGACTATGCGGTCGACTGTGACATGGCCGGTCTCGGTGTCGACCTCGGTGACAACGATGTGGGTGCCGAACGGAAAGGTGGCACCGGTCTGGGAGAAGTCCGAGACACCCGTGAGTGCCTGATCTGAGGAACCTGCCAGATCGACCCATGACCTGCCCATGGCCGGGGTACCCGCCACATGGAATGTTCCGTCCTCGAGGACGATGTCGGCGACCGCCGCCTCGAGCTGGTCGGCTGCGGCCTGACGGGCCACCTCGACGAGCTTCTCGGAGGCGTCCGCCATTGCCGATCCCGCCAGCTGCACTGACCTGGACCCACCGGTGGTGTCCCCCGAGGGAACCACGTCGGTGTCTCCGTGGAAGACCTCGACCTGGTCCATCGAAACGCCAAGCCGGTCAGCGACCAGCATCGCCCAGGTGGTGACGTGCCCGGTGCCGATCGGTGTGGAACCGGTGATCGCCAGGAACGTCCCGTCGGGCCGCAGTCGAACCTCGCCGTACTCGCTTCCGCCGAAGCCCGTGATCTCAACGTAGGTGGCGACGCCTATGCCCATCTGGTGGCGGTCGCCGGCCTCACGGCGGCGCTGCTGTTCGGCCCTCAGCGAGGCGTAGTCGGCAGCGGCGAGGGCTGCATCCAGGGCGGCCTCGTACTCGCCCGAGTCATAGGACGTTCCGGTGCGCGTGGTGAACGGAAAGGCATCGGCGGGAATCAGGTTTATGCGGCGCACCTCGGCCGGATCCATGCCGATCTCGGCGGCGAACATGTCGACGGCCCGTTCGATGGCCGCCGTGGCCTCTGGCCTTCCGGCACCCCGGTAGGCACACAGTGGAGCCGTGGTGGTCGCCACCGACTTCGCTGAGAACTCCACCTCGGCGATGTCGTAGACACCACAGGCCAACTGCCTCGTGAACTCCGGCAGGAACGGACCCCACTTGGGGAACGCACCGCAGTCCTGCAGCACCTCGAGCCTGTAGGTCGTGATTCGCCCGTCGCGGGTTCCGCCCATGGTGACCCGCTGGTTCTGTGCCCGCCCGTGCACGTACCCGGTGAGGTTCTCGGTACGGCTTTCGGTCCAGCGCACGGGCCGACCCGTCAGGCGCGCCAACTGGGCGACCATTATCTCCTCTTCGGAGACCATCCCCTTGGCGCCGAATCCTCCACCGATGTCCTTCACGTGGACCCGCACGTCGGACTGCTCGAGACCCATCGCCCCGGCGACGCCGTCGCGGTAGTTATGGCCACCCTGGGAGCTGGCCCAGCAGGTGACCCGACCGTCCTCGAAGGTGGCTGCAGCGACACGGGGCTCGATTGACACCGCAGCAACGCGGCTGTTGACGATGTCGGCCTCGATGACGGCCTCGCAGGTCGAGAAGTCCACTGCCCCGGCAGACGGCAGCTCCCAGATCAGGTTGTGGCCGAGTTCGGGGAACAGGACGGTGTCGCCGGCCAGTGCCTCGTTCAGGTCAACGACCGCTTTCAGGGGCTCGATGTCGGCCCAGATCGCCTCGGCTGCATCGGCTGCCTGGTACGGAGTTTCGGCCAGGACGACGGCAACGGGCTCACCCACGAACCGGACCCGGTCACGGGCGAGGAACGGCCGCGCCATCTCGGACGGGTAGAAGCCCATGGGCGGTGGGCGGTCGTCGAGGCCGATGTCGGCCGCGGTGTAGACGGCCACAACGCCGGGCATTGACAGGGCGTCGGCGATGTCCACGGAGAGAATCTCGCCATGGGCGGCGGTGGACCGTACGAAGTGGGCATGCACGGCACCGGGCAGGACCACGTTGCCGACGTAGCCGCCCTGTCCCCGCAGCAGCGTGTCGTCCTCGCGCCGGAGAACGGCGTTACCGAGTATCGAGGTTCCGGTCTGGTTCTGGTTCTGGTTCATCATCACTCCACGGGGTATCGGTCAACGAGGTTACGTGCAATCACCATCTTCTGGATCTCGCTCGTTCCCTCGCCGATGATCATCAGGGGGGTGTCGCGGAAGTACCGCTCCACCGGGAACTCGGTCGTGTAGCCGACACCGCCGTGGATGCGCATGGCATCGGTAGCGATCTCGAATGCAGCCTCGGATGCAAACAGCTTCGCCATCCCGGCCTCGACGTCGACGCGTTCCCCATTGTCGGCTAGGCGGGCCGCGTCGTAGGTCAACAGGCGGGCCGCCTGCAACTTGGTGGCCATCTCGGCGAGCATGAACGAAATCGCCTGGTGTTGGATAATCGGCCTACCGAAGGTCTCACGCTGCTGGGCGTATGCGATGGCCGCCTCGAACGCCGCCTGTGCCACGCCGACTGCCCTGGCGGCCACGTTGATACGCCCCAGTTCGAGGGCCGACAGGGCGTAACCACGGCCGTGACCGAGGCCATCGTCGCCTCCGAGCAGGTTGGCGTGCGGGACGCGGTGGTCCACGTAGGACATCTCGACCGTCTCGAGCCCCCTGTAGCCGAGTTTGTCGATCTTCTTTGAGACGGTGATCCCCTCAAAGGACCCACCCGGGTCCTTCTCGACAATGAAACAGGTGATGCGGTCGTCGGGGGTGCGGGCCAGCAGCATCACAAGGGACGAGCGCATGCCGTTGGTGACCCACATCTTGGTTCCGTTTACGACCCACTCATCGCCGTCACGTTCAGCCCGACAGCGGATGGCCCCCGTGTCGCTGCCGGCGTCTGGCTCGGAGAGCGAGAAGGCAGCCCTGAAGCTGCCGTCACACATGCGGGGCAGGAACCGCTGGCGCTGCTCGTCGGTGCCGAACCGGCCGATCATGGTCGCAGCGATCTTGTGGGTGTTGAGGATTCCCGCCAGCGACATGTAGCCGCGGGAGAGTTCCTCGATTATTCGCGTGTAGGTCGTGACGTCGAGACCCAGGCCTCCGTACTCCTCGGGGATGGTGGCCCCGAACAGGCCGAACTCACACATCTGTTCGAACATGGCCTGTGGGAACTCGTCGGCAGCCTCGAACTGAGACACGCTGGGAACCACATCATGGTCGATCCAGGCCTTGATTGTTCCGACTATCTCGTCGGCCAGTTCCCGATCAGTGGCCATGTTCTCCCCTCCCTTGTGGCAGTCCGCGAACAGTACTGCTGCTGTCACCCCGTAGCGTTCCCGTGCGCCGGTGCCCAGCCAACCCAACGTCCACCGTCGCCCGGCGACCAAGCCTCAATATGCCCGTCCGACGATCGGGTTCACTGCGAGTACCTCGGTCTCGGCAAGGCCGGCATTACGATGGACCAGAGCATCCACGTAGGCAGGATCCTCCGTGAGCGCCAGGAAACTCTCTATGTCGGGATACTCGATTACGGCGACCTGGTCCCAACGACAGGGGTCGATGCCGACCGCCACGGCCTCGACCGGGCCGAACATGACAACCCGCCCACCCAGGTCCCCCACCCGCGACATGGCCACCTGGCCGTAACGGGTGTACGCCTCCTCACCGGTTCCCGTTGGCCCGTCCCAACTGTCGGGATACTCCGCAACTTCTCTGAACCTGAGCAGGTTCAGCATGTGGACCGGACCATGTCGCCCCACCCCTAACAGGGCCTCAAGTTGTGCACGGCTGGGCTCAATCGGCGACGTGGCGCCATTATCGGAATGGGCAAGAAGGTCGTTCATTACCGGTCCCCCGGATCGTGGTGCTGGGTTGCGGGCAGCAGGTAGTACCAGAAGTAGAAGCCCGCACCCTGTTCCTTCATCGCCACCCTCGCACGCTGAATTACGTCGCCGGCTGCGGTGTGGCCCACGAACCATGTCTCCGCCTGACGGGCGCCGGGCACGGCTTCGGTGAGGGAAAGTGCTGCCTCCTCGTAGAAGTTCCGGACATCTGCGGCGGCCTTCGTCGGGTCTCCCGGCAGGCCTACCTCCTGCCAGTCCTCCCCGTCGGCGATGCGGGCGAAGAGACCCACCACTGCGGGTACCTCCTCGGCAGCCACGACCTTGCCGACGGTCGACCGGCCGTATGCCTCGGTGCTCCGCTTCCATGCGGGGAGCAGGCCCCTGGCCTCAGCCTCGGCGGGGTGTAGGTCGCCGGTGTCGGCAGGTGGAATCGTGCACACAAGGGGAGCGTCCGAATCATCGGTGATCTCCTCGGGGAAGTCGACGAGCACAGGCCCCTCGGGCTCATCCAAGAGGGCGAATGCGGCGTCAAGGACGCTTGTCTGGAAGGCCGGATCCTCGGGGCGGCCCAGCGGTCGCCCGAGAGGGAACTCACAGTGGAGAGCCCGAGGAGGCCTCGTGGTCTCGACCTGCTGGCGGATGAGTGAGAGCGCCACGGTGGCTATTCCGGATGCCTCCAGGACCGATGCGAGCGTACCCACGGTACGCGTGCACAGAGGTCAAACGGGAGTCAGGAGCACGACGTCAACTCCGTCGTCCAAGAGCACACGGGCAGCGGCGGGCCCGGTGTCCAGCCGGATCGTCTCCAGGGTGTAGTCGATCTGGGCGCCCATGAAGGAGATGTGTGTGTCTGCCACCGAACCAATGACTCCTTCAGCGGCCATCTCGTCGAGGCGGTCGATCGGCAGCACAACGTTTGGGTCGACGATCCAGCCTGTCCTGTCGAAGTTGGGGCTGTAGTGGGACAGCACCAGGTCGTTGCGGTCGCGTGGCAGCACGGTGAAGGACTGGTCGCCCGGATTCCAGTCGGGCTGACCCTCGGCCCTGAGGCCGGCTGTGGTCACGACGGCTACCCGGCTCTCGGTGAGCGGACCCGGGGTGGTCCAGGGCACCTCGTCGAAGGCGTAGCCCTCAAGGTCGGCCAGCTCGCTCCGTATCAGTTTGTCGCCCATGGTTCCCGTCTCCTCGTACCTGTGCTGAGTATCACAGGGCCCGGGTCGACAGGACGAGACCGGAGGCCTCCGGCTCCAAAACCTGCAAGGCTTCGGCAATGACAACGGCGCCTTGGGGAAGCCAGCTCCGTAAGGCCGAGACCGCGATGGTGGCGAGTGTCGACTCGCTTGCCACCAGGGCCGGCGTGGACGTCATGGCCGCTGGTGGCAACGCCGTTGACGCAGCGATTGCCACAAACGCCGTACTGTCGGTGACCGCACAGCACATGTGCGGGCTGGGTGGCGACCTGTTCGCACTCGTCCACACCGGATCCGGGCCTCCAGCATGTCTAAACGCATCCGGAAGGGCTGGCTCCGGCGCGGACCTTGACGGCCTCCTCGCCGACGGCCTTACCTCCATGCCGCACCGGGGCGACATCCGGTCGGTTCCGGTTCCGGGGTGTGTGGACGGATGGTGGGCGCTCCACCAGCGGTTCGGCTCCATGCCGCTACCCGACCTGTTGGCCCGGGCCATCGACCTCGCTGAACACGGCTTCGCCGCCTCACCCCTGCTCGTAGGGTCGGCTCAGGCCGTGCAGGACATTCCGGGTGGTGGCGACTTCGCGGGATTGACAGCCGCAACGGATGTCGTGACACGCCCCGGTGTCGCATCGGTGCTGCGGGCCTTCTGCTCTGGTGGGCGAGACGGGGTCTACAAGGGACGGTTCGGCGATGAGTTGCTTGCCGTAGGCGACGGTGAGTACTCGGCCGCCGACCTCGATTCTCCCAGCGCCACCTGGGTTGACCCACTCGGTGTCGACGTCTGGGGACACCGGGTCTGGACGGTTCCGCCCAACTCACAGGGCTATCTGTCCCTGGCTGCCGCCCGGATAGCCGAGGGACTGGACCTTCCCCCCGAGGACGACCCGTTGCGTGCACACCTTCTCGTTGAATCGGCACGCCAGGCCGGGTTTGACCGACCCGATGTCCTGCACGAGCACGCCGACGGTCGATATCTGATCGACGATGACCGGTTGGTCCCACGTCGCGAGGCGATCAGACCGGATCGGGTGGCGACTCTGGGCGATTCCTGGCACGAGGGCGACACCATGTACATGTGCGCAGTCGACGGAAGGGGCATGGCCGTGTCGCTCATCCAGTCCAATGCGGACGGCTTTGGAAGCCACCTGGCGCTGCCCGGCCTCGGGGTCTTCCTGCACAACCGGGGGATTGGGTTCAGCACCGACCCGGACCATCCCGCCGGCTACGGGCCGGGACGAAGGCCTCCCCATACCCTGGCCCCTGCCCTGGTCACCCGTCCCGACGGGCAGCTACGAGCCGTACTGGGGACTATGGGCGCCGATGCCCAACCCCAGGTGGTCCTCCAGATGCTGGTGAGGCTGCTGGTCGACGGAGCCGACCCCGGACACGTGGTCGGCGGTGGCCGCTGGGTGCTGGCTGGTGGATCCGGATTTGGCACATGGGACGATGTCGGCTCCGTGGAGGTCGTGGTCGAGGAGCATGCGCCCGCTGACTGGGCGCGAGGCCTGGCGGACAGGGGCCACCGTGTACGGGTCGGCGAAGCCAACTTCGGCCACGCCCACTGCATCGAGGTCGTTGACGGTGGCCTTCGAGGTGCTGCCGACCCGAGGTCGGTTGTCGGTGAGGCCGCGGGGACATGAGGGGCATAACGGACCTGGGGGCTGCCCTGCGGGCATGATCATCGGATGAGCACCGAGAGGAAGACCTACCGGACCTTCGTGGTCGAGCGCGAGTTGGCTACGACCCGACAGGTCGCCTGGGACACCCTCCACGAGATGGTCCTCGCCGGTATCGGCACCTACGAAGCAGACGGTGACCCTCTCCCCCACGGCCTGGGCGCTGTGCTCTGCTTCAGCCTGGATGGCCTCGACCTGACCGAGACCGTCATCTCCTTTGAGCCGCCGTGGCGACGCGTGTACGAACTCTCGGGGGCTCCGGTGACCCTCTACCAGGGCACCACCGCCTTCGTGGACCAGGGCGACACGTGCCTCATGTCCTGGTCGCTGGTGATCGATCCACTGCCGGATGGTTTGGGAGACCCCTTCATTGCCGATGCGGAGAAATTCGTCACCGGGTTCGTTGACCGGCTAGAGGCGGTGGTCAAATCCCGAGACTGACGTAGACCGGAGGAACCCGTGAGAATTGCCATCAACGCCTCAGCAGAACTGATGCACGCCGATGTGGGCCGCCTGAAGGAGCATGCGGCGGCTGCCGCCGAGGACGGCTTCGCGGGCTGGTGGCTGGCCCAGACGGGCCTCATTGACGCCCTCACGGTGTTCCCGGCCGTCGCCGATGCTGCACCTGGAATCGAATTCGGGACGGCGGTCACCCCAACCTTTCCACGCCACCCAACAATGCTGGCCGGTCAGGCACTGACCACCCAGGCCGTGCTCGGGGACCGCAGCCTCGTGCTGGGAATCGGGCTCTCCCACAAGCCGGTGATCGAGGGTGCGCTGGGACTGTCGTTCGATAGGCCCATCAGGCACCTCATCGACTACCTGGAGGTGCTGATGCCGATCCTCGCCGATGGACGAGCCGATTACGACGGCGAGGCCTTCACGGCACACATCGAGTCCGTCCGCCCTACCGACCGTGTCCCTTCGGTGATGGTGGCTGCGCTCGGTGAACAGGCCCTCCGGGTGACCGGGCGCCGTACCGACGGGACGATCCTCTGGATGGTCGGGCCACGCACCATCGAGAACCACATCCGACCACGGCTGACCGAAGCGGCTGTTGAAACTGGCCGGTCCGAGCCGCGGATCGTGTGCAGCCTGCCCGTCTGCGTGACCGACGACGCAGAGGCGGTGCGTGACGCCGCCTCACAGATCTTCTCGATCTACGGAGAGCTCCCGTCCTACCGGGCGATGCTCGACAGGGAGGGGGTCGAGCACCCCGGCGAGGTTGCCGTGGTCGGCTCGGAAACCGAGGTGACCGCCCAGATCGCCGATCTGGAGCAGGCCGGAACAACCGATTTCGCCGCCCTTGAGTTCGGTAGGTCTACAGAGGAGTTCACCCGCACCAGGGAGCTCCTCAAAACCCTTGTCTGAACTCAGGGCCCGCAACCTGTCCTAACGGTCGATGGGGTAGGCGGTCCGATCACAGATAGGCCGAAGGGCGAAGCTGGACACCATCCGGGCCACCCCCGGGAGCTGTGCCAGGTGGGTCCGGTGCAGCGCCTCGTAGTCGGCTACATCGTTCACGACTACGTGTACGAGGTAGTCGAAGTCGCCGGCCATCAGGTGGCAGCTCATCACCTCGGGTCGGTCGGCAACCGCTGCCTCGAAGGCATCAAGTGTGGCCTCGGCCTGGCCGACGAGGGTTATCTCGACGAAGACGTCGGTGCCGAGGCCGACTGACGAGGGGTCGACCAGTGCTACGTAGCGGTCTATGTAGCCGCCGTCCTCGAGGCGCCGTACCCGTCGCAGGCACGCAGACGGTGAAAGGTGGACGGCCTCTGCCAGGTCGACGTTTGCGATCCGACCATCCTGTTGCAGAAGATCCAGGATGGCACGATCCACACCATCTAGAGCTCTCTCTGCATGTTCCATGCCTTCAAGGATACTTCTACACAACTCTGTTGTGTCAACTCTTATGAATGCGCCCAGCTCCACAATCCGGCAGCGCCCGGTTTCACCTAGCGTCTCCCCGATCAGGGGGCCCGACCGGTTGTCCCCGTGCCACCCACACAGAGAGACGATGCGATGGACATCGGAGTACCCGCAGAGATCAAGACCGCCGAGCGCCGCGTCAGCCTCACTCCCGGTGTCGTCGACGAGTTGACCTCGCGCGGCCACCGCGTCGTCGTCGAAAGCGATGCCGGCCTCGGCGCAGGATTCGGTGATGCCGAGTACAAAGAGGTCGGAGCGGCAATTGTCGACAGCGCCGACGAGGTCTTCGACACGTCGGAGATGATCGTGAAGGTGAAGGAACCACAGGCGGTGGAACGTGCCCGCCTCAAGCCACACCACACACTGTTCACCTACCTGCACCTGGCAGCGGATCGACCCCAGACCGACGACCTGCTGGCCAGCGGTGCCACGTGCATCGCCTACGAGACCGTCACCGATGACGCCGGACGCCTTCCGCTGCTGGCGCCGATGTCGGCCATTGCCGGTCGCATGTCAATCCAGGCCGGGGCGCACGCCCTCGAGGCCACCCACGGCGGTGCCGGACTGCTGCTGGGCGGAGTACCCGGTGTACGGCCCGGGAAGGTCGTGGTAATTGGCGGAGGCGTCGTCGGCGAGAACGCAGCAGAGATGGCGATCGGCCTGGGTGCCGATGTGACCGTTCTGGACCGCAGCCCCGCCGTGCTTGAAGGCCTCTCCAAGCGATTCGGTGGCCGTGTCCGCACGGTCTACTCGACCAGCGCCGAACTGGAGGCCTCGGTCCTGGACGCCGATCTCGTCATCGGCGCCGTGCTTGTCAAGGGAGCCAAGGCGCCACGGCTCGTTACCCGCGAAATGCTCTCACGCATGCGTGACGGGTCGGTTCTCGTCGACGTCGCTGTCGACCAGGGCGGCTGCTTTGAGACCACCAGGGCAACCACCCACACCGATCCGACCTTTGTCGTCGACGGTATTGTCCACTACTGCGTCGCCAACATGCCCGGCGGCGTGCCCCGCACCTCGACGCTCGCTTTGTCGAACGCAACGCTCCCGTTCACGCTGGCCCTGGCCGAGCAGGGAACCAGTGCAGCCCTTCGTGGCAACCCCCACCTGTTGAACGGCCTGAACGTCTGCGCCGGCGTCGTCACCGACAGGGCTGTCGCTGACACCTTCGACCTCGACTTCGTGGATCCCCTGGCTGCCCTGAACCTCCGCTAGTCACACCTTGGCCTACCGGTGGGCCGACCACCGGTAGCGTCGACACATGGCCGATTTCCCAACCGATGTGCTCGTCGTAGGTGGTGGAATCATCGGTCTGGCTGCCGCCGACGCACTCCAGCTGCGCCTGCCCGGAATCAGCATCACGGTCCTTGAGAAGGAACCCGAGGTGGCTGCTCACCAGACGGGACACAACAGCGGGGTCCTGCACGCCGGCATCTACTACTCGCCCGGCACCCGTAAGGCAGACCTGGCCGTCAGGGGCATCGAGAGCATGGTCGACTTCTGTGTTGACAACGAAATCGCCCACGACCGTTGCGGAAAGCTGGTTGTGGCAACCACCGCTGACGAGATCCCGCTGCTCGACTCCCTGGCCGCCCGGGCCATGGCGAACGGGGTGCCGGCGTCGCGACTCGCCCCTGAGGCAGCGTGTGAACTGGAGACAAACGTCGCGTGCGTGGCCGCACTCCACGTGCCCTCAACCGGGAGGGCCGACTTCGTCGGCGTGGCGAACGAACTGGCTCGGCGGGTCACCTCCCGGGGTGGATCCATCCGAACAGGCGTCAAATACCGACGGGCGGCGCTGGTCGGCGGGAACTGGCTGGTCGACACGTCAGACGAGCCTGTGAAAGCCCGGTACCTGCTCGGCTGTGCAGGCCTGCACAGCGACAGGGTGGCCCGCAGGTCGGGTACCGACCCGGCTGCCCGGATCGTCCCCTTCCGTGGCGAGTACCTGGACGTGACCGGCCCTTCGGCAGATCTCGTGAGGGGGCTCATCTACCCGGTGGCCGACCCGCGCCTTCCGTTCCTGGGGGTCCACCTGACACGAGGGCTGGACGGACACGTCCACGCAGGTCCGAATGCCGTCCTGGCAGCGTCCCGCGAGGGTTACCGCTGGCGCAACGTGTCGCCACGTGACCTCGCCTCAACCCTGGCCTGGCCCGGCACCCTCCGGTTGGCTCGGCGCTACGGACGGGTCGGCCTGGCCGAGCTGGCGAGGTCTCTCAGCAGGCGGAAGTTCGTCGCCTCTGCGCAGGCCCTGGTGCCTGAGCTGGATCCGGACGACTTCCAACCTGCTGGCGCGGGTGTGAGGGCCCAGGCGGTCGACGTACACGGCAACATGGTTGACGACTTCCACCTGGTTGCCGGAGACAGGTCGCTGCACGTGATCAACGCGCCATCACCCGCGGCCACCGCCGCCCTCGAGATCGGGAAGCTGGTGGCAGACCAGGTGGCTGTAGACCTTCCCCACAGGGCCAGTTGAAGTCCCAACCTGACCCGTAGCGCCGGATCCGGCGATTGGATAGCGTCCCGCCGCGAGTCGGCCTGTCCCGGGCCCGTGTCCGGGGCACGAACCATGAGGGACCAGATCAGGATGTCCGAGCCAACACAGAACCAGCAGTACGACGCCATCATCGTTGGCGCCGGAATAGTCGGTGCAGCGGTCGCATTCGAGTTGGCCAAGAAGGGCTACCGGACCCTCAACGTCGACAAGCTGCCCACGTCGGGTTACGGCTCCACAAGCAACTCGTGCGCCATCGTGAGGGCCCACTACTCGACCTACGACGGCGTGGCGATGGCCTACGAGGGCTTCGGCTACTGGAAGGACTGGTCCGGCTACCTGGACTCCGACGACGAGCGCGGTCACGCCATCTACATGCAGTCGGGAACGGTGCTGTTCATGCTCGAGGGTGGCCACCACGAGAAGGTGCTGCCGCTGTTCGACCAGGTGGGTGTGCCCTACGAGGTCTGGGACAACGCCACCATGGCCGAACGTGTGCCCTTCTTCGAGCACGGAACCCATGGCGATCCGACACGCCCAGAGGATGACCGCTTCTGGGCCGAGCCAGAGGGTGAACTTGTCGGGGGCCTCTTCACCCCCGACTCGGGATACGTGAGCGACCCGCAGCTGGCAACCCACAACCTGCAGCGGGCAGCCGAGGCGAAGGGCGCCACGTTCATGTTCAAGGCCGAGGTGGCCGAGGTCCGCCAGGCTGAAGGCCGGGTAACCGGCATCATGCTCGCCGACGGCACCGAGGTCGACGCCCCCGTTGTCGTGAACGTGGCCGGACCGCACTCGTTTGTCATCAACAAGATGGCGGGCGTCTACGACTCGATGAACATCAAGACGAAGGCACTGCGGCACGAGGTGCACCATGTCCCGTCACCGGCCGGCATCGACTTCGAGAGCGAGGGCCTCCACACCTCGGACTCCGACCTTGCCATCTACGTGAGGCCCGAGTCGGGCAACAACATCCTGATCGGTTCGGAGGACCCACCATGCGATCCGCAGGTCTGGGTGGATGACCCCGATGACTACGACACCGTCGTGTCCGATGAGCAGTGGAACGCCCAGGTGCTACGGCTTGCGAGACGCATGCCGAGCCTCGGGGTCCCAAACGAGAAGAAGGGCATCGTCGACCTCTACGACGTGTCCGACGACTGGATTCCCATATACGACCGCACCGACCTCGCTGGCTTCTACGTGGCAATCGGTTCCAGCGGGAACCAGTTCAAGAACGCTCCGGTAGCCGGCTACTGCATGGCCGAGCTGATCGACGCCGTCGAGAAGGGCCACGACCACGACGCCGACCCGCTGGTGGTGACTGGCCTGTTCACGGGCCTCGAGATGAACATGGGCTTCTACCGGCGCAACCGGGAGATCAACCCCAACTCGTCCTTCTCGGTGAACGGCTGAGGCCGGCACCTGCTGAAATACCAGGCGAGGCCCGTTTACACTGTCCTCAGAAGTTGATATACTCTGTATCAAGATTTCTCAGTGATATACGCTGAGCATACTGAGACAGAGGTACAGCGCATGACAGAACCGGCCCCCGAGAACACACCCAGGCCCCTAGAGATCTGGGGCCGCGACCTCACAGCCGAGGCCCGCGAGGGCAGCCTCGACCCCGTCATCGGCAGGGACGACGAGATCCGGCGGGTCGTGCAGGTCCTCTCCCGACGCCGCAAGAACAACCCCGTGCTCATCGGCCAACCGGGCGTGGGCAAGACCGCCATCGCCGAGGGGCTAGCCTCGCGCATAGTCGAAGGCGATGTTCCCGGCTCGCTGCGCGACCGCCGGGTCATCGCGCTGGACCTCCCGTCGCTGATCGCCGGAACCTCCCACCGCGGCGAGTTCGAGGAACGCCTCAAGGCGGTGCTGGCAGAGATCGACGAGTCCGACGGCGAGATCATCACCTTTCTCGACGAGCTCCACACCGTCGTCGGTGCCGGTGCGGCAGAGGGTTCAATGGACGCCGGCAACATGCTCAAGCCGATGCTGGCCCGAGGTCGCCTCCGCATGATCGGCGCGACAACCCTCGACGAGTACCGCAGGCACGTCGAATCAGACCCGGCCCTGGAACGACGCTTCCAAAAGGTAGTGGTCGAACCGCCCGACACCGATGAGACAATCGCCATCCTGCGCGGCCTCAAGGAGCGATACGAGGTCCACCACGGTGTACGCATCCAGGACGGCGCCCTGATTGCGGCCTCAACCCTGTCTGACCGCTACATCACGGACCGCTTCCTCCCCGACAAGGCCATCGACCTGATGGACGAGGCGGCCAGCCAGCTGCGCATCGAGATCGACTCGGTTCCCACCGAGATCGACATAATCGACCGGCGCCACCGCCAACTGGAGATCGAACGGCTGGCCCTCTCCGAGGAATCAGACGACGAGTCCGTGGCACGCCTCGTAGTCCTCGACTCCGAGCTCTCCGACCTGGAGGAGGAACTCTCCAGCCTGCGGTCAAAGTGGCAGACCGAAAAGGCCGCCATCAACGACGTGCGTGCCCTCAAAGAGGAGTTGGAGGGCCTGGCTCAGGCAGTCGAGCGTGAACCCGACCTGGAGCAGGCGGCCGCACTCCGCTACGGGCGTATCCCGGAGTTGGAACAGCGGATTGCCGAAGCCGGAGAGGTGCTCGCCGCCTGTCAGGGAGACGACCCCATGCTCCGTGAAGAGGTTCAGGCCGAGGACATCGCAAGGGTCGTGGGCGCCTGGACCGGCATCCCCACAACCAGGTTGCTGGCGACGGAGGCCGACCGCCTCATGCACCTCGAGGGCGTGCTCTCAGAGCGGGTTATCGGTCAGAGTGAGGCCGTATCGGTGGTGTCCAACGCCCTGCGCCGCAGCAGGTCCGGCCTGTCCGACCCCGGCCGGCCTCTCGGAAGCTTCCTCCTTCTGGGTCCCACCGGCGTCGGAAAGACCGAGTTGGCCCGCACCCTCGCAGACTTCCTCTTCGACGACGAGCGCTCTCTCGTGCGGATCGACATGAGCGAGTACCTGGAACGGCATTCGGCCTCCCGGCTCATAGGCGCCCCTCCCGGCTACATAGGTCACGAGGACGGCGGACAGTTGACCGAGGCCGTGAGACGCCGCCCCTACTCGGTGCTGCTCCTCGACGAGGTGGAAAAGGCCCACCCAGACGTGTTCGACGTGCTGCTGGCACTCCTCGACGACGGCCGCCTCACCAACGGTCAGGGCCGCACCGTCGACTTCTCCAACACCGTGGTGATAATGACATCCAACCTGGTCGGAGATCCGCTGGACGTATTCAAGCCCGAGTTCGTCAACCGGATCGACGAAATCGTTCGCTTCAACGAACTCCGGCCCGAGGACCTGCGCCTCATCGTGGACCGCCAGCTCGACATCCTGGCCGAACGGCTTGCCGAGCAGCGCATCACCCTGGCCGTTGACCCAGAGGCAAAGGACCTCCTGGCGGAGGAGGGCTTTGACCCGGCATTCGGAGCCCGACCCCTGCGCCGGGTCATCCAGCGCCGGGTCACCGACCCGCTGGCAATGCGTCTGCTCGACGGCGGTTACGACGAGGGAGACACCGTGTCGGTCGAGGTCTCGGAGGACGACCTGGTGCTCAACTGACAGCCAGGAGACCCACGGCTGGTCGTCAGGCCTCCACCACCCGGGTCTTGAACATCTTGTCGGTGACCCGCTGATTCTGGTCGTCCCAGAGAGGCCACAGGTAGTCGATCAACTGGAAGACGTTGATGACGCTGTTGATCAGGCACGGCACCAGCCAGCGTCCCAGGCCCCTTGCACCCCCGGGGGCCTCGCCTGTTGCAACGTCTACGAGCCGTATACCCAGCCTGCTCTTGCCAGGGGTGGTTCCGGTGATGCCCTGGCGCCAACCGAACTTCCAGCCGGCCCAGACCATCATGACCAACCAGAGGACCACACCGATGGCAAACAGAAGCCAGCCGATGCCGGACGAGTCGGACCCGGTCTCCTCGCCAAGAGCGAACGCGAGGCCGACGACGAGCATCACCGTCGGGACTATCGCTGCCAGCATGAAGATGATGATGTCGACTATCAGCGCCTTGGCGCGGCGCCACCATCCAGCAGGAACACGAGCTTCCGGGTCGATGCCGGAGCCGGGGGGCGGGGCGGGGTTGAAATCAGTCATCTCGGAAACTCCAGTCGTGTACGTGGCGCCATCGCCACCCGGTCAAAGGGAAGTCGCTGCAACCGAGGATACGGGCCCTAACCGACTCCAAGTATCTCGCCGGCCAAGTCAACCAGATCCTGTTTCGAGTGGCCTTCGTAGCGCTCGTCGGCGAGTTCCGCGTACGCAGCGCAAAGGGCATCACATGCAGGTCCCTGAATCAACTGGTCGGCCATATCGAAGAGGATCCCGTCCTCCTTAGCGATGTGGGACGTGATCAACTCAACGAAACCCGAGGCCGCCGTCCTGAGGGCCGGCTCAGCATCACGATCACCATCACGAGCCTGTCCGACCAGTTCTCCCATGGACCGCACCAGCGCCCGGCCCTGCTCGTGTTCACCGAGCATCACCCCCACCGGGCCCGAGTCCGGCGACATGCCGCATGCCTCAAGCGCAGGAAACAGGATGTTCTCCTCTTTGGCATGATGACAGGCATCGGCGAAGAGTCGGAAGAAGGTGACACACCGGTCGACGGTGTCGATGCCTGGTGGCCCACCGGGAACCTCCACGGCGAGCACCCGATCCAGTACGGCTGCCACGGCCAGGATGAGTTGGTGTTCTTCGCGTAGCAGGGCGGTGGGTGAAGGCATCTGGTCGGTTATCACGTCCGGGTCAAACTAGGACTGCCGCTACCTTGGCCACAACCTCTGCCACCTGCACCGTTCGGATCACCAGACCTCAAGGAGCACAGTTCAGGCCCCTTGACAGGACATGCGGATATCCGTACAGTATTAACCGACCGGTCAGTCGGTCGGTAGATGAACGGAGCCCTCCTTGCTCACAACCCAGACCCGGTCAGAGGCCACAGCAGCCAGGATCATCGCTGCCGCCAAGAGCCTGTTCGTCGCTCGCAACTACTCCGATGTCACCACCGACATGATCGCAACGGCGGCCGAAATCACCAAGGGTGGCCTTTACCACCACTTCGCCAGCAAGGAAGACCTCTACCTGGCGATGATGCTGGGTGACTTCGAGGACAAGCGCCGCCTGTTCGAACAGGCTGTTGCCAAACCCGGCACGTGCAGAGACCGTCTGACCCAGCTCACCAGGGACTACCTCGAACTTCCCCACGAAGAGCGCGAGTTGACCCACCTGGTGCGACGCGACGTCAACACCTTTTCCGGGAAGGAACGCGACAGCCTCATCAGCGCATACCAGAAGGCCCTCCCGGCCCAGATCGAAACCATCATCAACGACGGGATCAGGGACGAAGAGGTGGCGGCCTGCGACGCCAGGATCCTGGCATGGTCCTTCGTGGCCCTCGTGGAGGTCGTAATCGGCCAGTACGCCGAGGTGACCCTCGAAAACACCGAAGCCCAACTCGAACACGTCCTCGGCCTCTTCTTTGGCGGGGTCTCGATCACACCCAAAGGCGAACCGGCATGAACCCGACCAGCACGACAGTCTTCGGCGAATGGCATGGCAAGTCTCTCGACGACGCACTCCTGGAGTGCCGCGACATGGTCGAATCCCCGGACTTCGAACCAGTGGCCCGCTGGCGTGAGTCCGGAGGCAAGGTGGTCGGCCACTTCCAGGTTGTCTTCCCAGAAGAAATCGTCCACGCAGCCGGGATGCTCCCCTTCAAGGTGCGCGGTGCCCCGGTAGAACCGAACCTGGCGGATTCACACTTCGGCTCCTACCTCTGTTCGATACTAAAGACCTCGCTCGAGCTTGCACTGGACCAGAAAGTCCAGCTGGACATGTTCGTATCCCATCCGATCTGCGACGCAGCACGCAACCTGGCAGCAATCTGGGGACGCAACTTCGACTACCCCTGCCAGATCCTGTACCTGCCACAGAACCCCAACTCGGCCGGAAGCATCGATTACCTGCGCCACGAATACGACAGGATGCGCAGGCTTGCCCAGGATGTCTCCGGCAGGGAGATCACAGACGACGACCTCCGCTGCTCTATCGCAGTCTTCAACGAAAACCGCCGCCTCATGCGCGACCTCTACGACATCAAGAGGGAAACCCCGTGGCTGATCGCCGCCGAGGACGCCTACGCCCTGGTGGCCCTGGCCGGGATGATTCCCCGCGAGGAACACAACGACCTACTGGCCACCCTGCTGCCCCTGGTGCGTGAGCGCACCACCAGGCCGGAGGACCGGATCCGTCTGGTGTTTGAGGGTGGCTTCTGCGAACAGCCACCATTCGATCTGATCCGGATGCTGGGGCGCACCTCCTACCTGGTCGACGACGACCTGCTCATCGGGCTCCGCTGGATCACCGACGACGTACCGACCGACGGTGACCCCCTGTTGAACCTGGCCGAGGCCTACATCGAACGCTCCTCCTACAGCCCGGTTCAACACGACCTGCGCAAACCAAAAGAGAAGATGCTCATCGACCGGATCAACAAGGCCGAGGCGGATGCTGCAATCCTCGCGGCCGCCAAGATGTGTGAGCCGGGCCTCGAGGAACAGGTCGCCTACACGCACGCACTCGACGACGAGGAAATCGCCTACTTCGTAAGTGAGTTCGAAGAGAACATGAGTTCCTTCAGTCAACTCGAACTCCAGGTCGAGACCTTTGTCGAACACCTGTTGTTCGCATGACCAGGTACGCCACTCACCGGAGGTGGACATGACAACTGAACAGAGCGGGCAGGAACTGGTAGGACGGGGTAACCGCGAGGGTGCAGCCCTGTTCAAAGACTGGTTCACCGAACTGGACCAGACAGCAGCCAACGGCGGCCAGGCCGCATACGTCTTCGTAATGGGAAGCCTCAACGAGATCCTCAAGTCGTTTGACCTCCCCGTTGTGTTCCCCGAGATCAACTCACTTCAGACAGCCGTCCGTCGCGTCGCCCATGAGTACCTCGACGAGGCAGAGGACTACGGGTACTCACCGGACATCTGCGGCTACGTCAAGGCCGACGTGGCCGTGCAGTTGCGCGGCGGTCAGCATCCGATGGGCCAGATACCGCCACCCAGCCTCACGGTGCTCACGAACGCATGCAACACCTACATCAAGTGGGCCGAGATCTGGGAGCGCATGTACGAAACGCCCACCTTCACGATCGACATTCCCGGCACCCGCCAGGCGGGTACTCAGACCTGGCAGGGAGCCGCCGACTTCGAAGCCGACCGCAGGTACATCGAGGTCCAGTTGACCGAGTTGGTCAGCCTCTGCGAGGAGGTGACCGGCAAGAAGTTCGACATCGACAGGTTCCGTGAGGTCCTGGGACACGCCAACACGATGAGCCGCTGCTGGAATCGGATACTGGAGCTCAACAGCGCCAGGCCTGCCCTCTTCAACGCCGTCACCGATGGCACCATCTTCCTCGGGGTTGCCAACGGCTTCAGGGGAACGGAGGCAGGCGCCCGCTACTTCGAACGTCTCGTAGAGGAGATGGAGTACAAGGCCGCCAACGGAATCGGCCAGACGATCGAGGAGAAGTACCGGCTGTTGTTCGTAGGTGTGCCCTGCTACCCGATCTTCCGCCGATTCAACGAACTGTTCAGTGAGTGGGATGCCACCTTCGTCAACTCGACATACCTCTGGTTCGCGTCGGGCGGAACCAACCGTGGCTTTGAATACGACCTCGCCGACCCGTTGGCCAGCCTCGCCGAGGGAACACTGGTCTCCGTCCGCGATGCCATGGACTCCATGTTCCACCAGAACGAGATCCTCGCCGACATGATCACCGACTTCGACGCCGACGGGGTCATCTACCACCCGATCAAGAGCTGTCGAACCGTCTCCACCGGACTGGCAGACGGGCGCCGATACCTGACAGAGCAGATCGACATCCCGACCCTGTTCATCGAGTCCGACATGATGGATCGCCGGGTGGTCTCAGAGGCACAGATGAAGAACCGGATCGATGCCTTCTTCGAAGGCCTCGAATCGCGCAGACAACATTCCCTGGCCGGAACCTGAATGTGAGGTAACCACAATGTCATATGCAGCAGGAGTCGACGTCGGCTCAACCCAGACAAAAGCCATCATCATCGATGAGGACCGCCAAATCGTGGGTAGGGCCCTCCTCGACACAGGCGCCAACGTGATCCAGGCAGCGGAATCCTCCTATACGGCCGCCCTCAAAGAGGGCGGCATCGACGAAGAGGAGGTCGATTACGTCATCGGAACCGGATACGGCCGCTTCCGGGTCACGTTCGGCAACAGCCAGGTCACGGAGATCAGTTGTCATGGCCGGGGGGCGGTGCACCTGTTCCCCGAGACCAGGACGGTTGTCGACATGGGCGGCCAGGACACCAAGGCCATCTCGGTCAACGCCAAGGGCGAGATCACAGACTTCTGCATGAACGACAAGTGCGCCGCGGGAACGGGTCGGTTCCTAGGCGCCGCGGCCACAGCCCTCGACATTCCCCTCGACGATCTCGGACCCGTATCCCTACAGAGCACGAAGGCGATCAAGATAAGTACCACTTGCACGGTCTTTGCCGAATCCGAGGTACTTGCATGGATCGGCAAGGGCAAGAAGATCGAGGACATCCTCTGGGGGGTCCACAGTTCGATTGCCTCCCGTTCGGTTGCACTGATGCGACGCGTCGGCCTCGACGATCAGATCACGTTCACCGGTGGCGTTTCACGCAATGAGGGGATGGTGAAGGCACTCGAAGAGCGCCTCGGCACCTCTCTCAACATCAGCGATGACTGCCACTACATGGGAGCGGTGGGCGCTGCCATGTTCGCCATGGACCACGTGCTGACCGGGCGAACCCCCGTAGGCAGCGGTGCAGGGGTGGCGTCATGACGAACACGGCCGGGATCGACGTCGGATCCACCTACACCAAAGCCGTCATCCTGGCCCAGGACGGGACGATCCTGGGAAGGGCGATGGGACCCACCGGATTCCAACTTCGCCAGGTGGCACGCACGATCTACGACCTGGCGCTCGAGGATGCAGGGCTGGACGAAACTGACATCGCCTACGTGATCGCCACAGGAGCAGGTCGCCACCAGGTCGACTTCAAGGACCTGCACGTGACAGACCTGACCGCATGTGCCCGTGGTTCCATCTTCTTGTTCCCCGGTACCCGCACCATCCTGGACGTGGGCGGACAGACGATGAAGGCGAGTCGGGTCGACGAATCGGCGAAGGTCATCTCGTTCCGGCTGAACGACAAGTGTGCCGCCGGCACGGGCGCCTTCCTGGAAAAGACCGCCCGCTACATGGGCTACGAGACGACCGAAATCGGTGCCCTGATGACCACCTCGAAGGGTTCGGTACCGATCTCGGGGGTATGCGCCGTCTTCGCTGAGTCCGAGGTGATCAACCACCTCTCGTTGGGAACGGCGCCAGCGGACATCATGCAGGGCGCTATCGAGTCGCTGACAAACCGGTCCGTACAGTTGATGAAGCGGGTACGGGCCGAACCGGAATTCACCCTCATCGGTGGAATCCTACGGTTCGAGACCATGAGCAGGCTGGTGAGCGACATACTCGACTCCGAGGCGAACGTCCCCGATGCCGACATGGTCCAACATGTTCAGGCTCTCGGCTGTGCCCTCCTCGGACATCGACGGCTCGAGAAGATCGGGGCCAGGGGCGACGTGCCGGCCACGGCGGGAATGCAGGCATGAAGGAGACAGAGGTCTCCGAGCCCGTCTACTGCTCGGAGGGCATCAGGGTGCTCCGTGCCCATGACCTCAAGGCCAAAGGCTGGGAGCAACGAACGGTCGGTGACCGCACCCGGATCGAGGAACTCAGAGGTCTCTACTCGGCCCTCGGGTTCGAAACAGCCACCACCGAACTGGACCCGTCCACCTTCGGTGAGGCCTGCACCACCTGCGCCGTCTCGGCCTGTTCCGGGTACGTGGCACTGTTCACCAGGGCAGGGAAGAGAGACGGCTGATACCAGCCCCGAGGGCCCGGGAAAGGAACCTCAGCAGTTCCGCCACTGCGGCGGGCGCTTCTCCATGAAGGCCCTGATGCCCTCGACGCCATCGTGGGTAGGTAGCAACTCCTCCACGTAGAGGCGCTCAGCCTCGTCCAGCCTCTCACCAACCTCGACCTGTCGCTGACCCCTCGCTGCCCGCGTCGCCAGCCGGAGCGAATGGGCCGACCGGGGAACGAAGTGTGTGTCAACGAAGGTGTCGACCGCTTCATCCAGGCCACCCTCAGGCACAACCAAGCTGACTATCCCCAGCCGGAGGCCGTCGTCAGCGGTGAGGCTTCGACCGGTCAGGAGCACATCCTCGGCCACCCGGGTCGGTAACAGAGCGGTGGCTGCCGGCGCCAAGACCCCGAGTTGGATCTCAGGGCTGGCAAGGATCGCACCGTCTTCTGCGATCACGACGCCACACGCCAGGACCAGCTCCAGGCCACCTCCGAGGCAACTGCCCTGGACCCCGGCGACCGTGGGATAGGGGAAACCGACAAGGTCACGAATGACCCCACCGAAGGCAGCCAGCATCTCGGGTGCCGTCTCGGGGAGGTGCTCTTCGACACTGGCTCCGAAGCAGAAGTGCCTGCCAGCTCCACGGATCACCAGAACCTTGCCGTCTGCGGAGTCCGCTGCCTTCTGGATGGCAGGGCGGAGTTGTCCACAGAGCGCAATGTCGATCACGTTCCCCGGGGCCCTGTCGAGCGTGATCGTGTGGACCGCTCCGTCGGCCGAGACGTCATGGTGAATCCAGGTGTCGCTCATGAACCCGTCTTGTACTGGGGTGAGACGGCCCTGACGAGGTCGTCACCCCACATCTCCCCGGCAGCGAGGCGCTGACGCAGACCTATGAAGTCGACCTCCCGGCCGACCTCGCGTGACCCGCGGTGGAACGCCTGGAAGCCGGCCCGGGCCTCGGTCATCATGTTGAGCGACAGCCAGGCCCGGTTGCTCTCACGGTTCTTGTCCCAGTACTCGAGCTTCTTCTTCCGGAGCGACTCGATTGTCTTAAGAGTGCAGTCCGGCATCGTGTAGAGCAACTTGGTCACGACGGTGTCGATGCCCTCGTCGAGCAACTCGAAGTCGACGATTCCGGACTTCAGCAGTGCCTTGCCGGCTGCCAGGTCGTCACCCTGCTTCGACTCTCCGTGGACGATCCTGCCCCACTCGTCGAGGTAGCGGTCGGTGACGACCAGAGGGTTGGGAACAAACTCTCCGTCCACCCTGAGTACCGGGAAGATGTCGTTGACGAGACCCAGCCTCAACGCCTGGTGGGCGCTCCACGGATCGCAGAGGACACAACTGGCCATCGCCTCACTCCAGCCCACATACAGGTCAAGAAAGTCGGTGGACCCACCGTCGGGCGCCGAGCCGTGCTTGGGACCGGCCTGGCCGAACCTTGCCAGGTCGGCAGCCAGGGTGAAGTCACACGCCATCCCGATCTCCTGCCCACCACCGATCCTCATACCGTTGACACGGTTGATGACCGGCTTGTCACACGACAGGATCGCCGAGACCATGTCGTTGAAGAGGCGCATGTACTGGCGGTACTCATTCGGTTGACCCGCGTAGTACTCGGAGTACTCCTCGGTGTTGCCGCCGGTGCAGAACGCCCGATCGCCGACACCGGTAAAGACCACGGCAACCGCGGCGCGGTCCACCGATGCCCGGCGGAAGGCCAGGATCAGGTCCTTGACCGACTCCGTCGTATAGGAATTGAGTTGATCGGGATTGTCGAGGGTGATCCAGACCGTGTGGAGGCCCTCGACCATCGACCCGCCGTTGTCAAACACCGGCCGCTGCTCGTAGAGGATCTCGGTGAATTCCCTGTTGGGATCCAGGTCATGGCTTACAAAGTCCATTGCATTGCACCTTTCATCTGATTGGGGTCGTTTCTCATGGGACGAGGATCGTCCGCCGGGGATCACTCCGACCGTGCGCAGCGGCCAGGACTGATTCGAGGTCGCCCATAGGAACCTTCCGGGTGAAGGGAAGCAGGTCCACCCTTCCCGAGGTGACCAGGTCGATGGCCTCAGGGTAGAGCTCTGGCGGACAGCCCCAGCTGCCAAATGCCGTGGCATCAAATGCCATCAGGTTCGACAACCTGATGGAAACCTTCTCCCGCGTGAATCCAACCACTGCGAGTGTGGCGGCGGGACCGAGCAGGCCAAAGGCCGTCTCCTGCCCGGGCGGCGTGCCAGAGCACTCAAAGACCTTCCAGCCGGTGGGCGCCACACCAGACGACCTCGCATGCTCCCGAACCCTGTCGCGTACATCCCGTGGTGAAAGACCCCGTGCGTTGACCGTTGCAGCCGCCCCGTGGGCGAGGAGGGGTTCAAGGTGGGCATCTTCTATGTCCACAGCCACGACCGTTGCGCCAGATGCCGCTGCGATCTGCACCGCGTAGGTCCCGACACCACCTGTTCCGACCACGACAACGAAGTCACCCCCGGCGACCCCGGCCCGACGTACCGCCTGGAGCGGCGTCGTAACCGCATCGGCCACCACTGAGAGGTCGGCCAGGTCATATCCGTCGGGCAGACCCTCGCAGGTGAAGATTCCTGTGGCCGGGACGGTCACGTGGGTGGCAAATCCCCCGTCCATGTCGTTGCCGGGCATCTTCTGGTCGCTGCAGACGTTTCCCCGACCGACTGAACACATGTCGCAGGATCCACAGGGAATGACGGCGGCCACCAGGACATCCCTGCTGATCCAGTCACGGGCTCCCTCCCCCGCCTCCAGGACGCGGCCGCTGATCTCGTGGCCGAGCACGAGGGGCAGGTCGGCGCGAGTTCTGACAGACCCGTCCAGGAACCCCAGGTCGGTATGGCAAACGCCACACCCGGCGACCTGGATCAGGACCTCGCCGTCCCCCGGCTGCCTGGCGGCGCCATCGAACCTCTCGAGGGGCCGACCCGCCTCGACCATCTGCCACGAGTACCGGTCGGTACGGGCCTCCATCATTCTTCCTCCCGAGATCGTCTAGCCATCGTCTGCCACCAGGTCACGTAGAGCCCTACCTACGAAGACCGGGATCATCCACTTCCGGTAACGCGAACCCGTATCGGTGTTGTCCTGAGGGCGAACAGGGCCCGAGGCGATGTCGGCTGCCTGCACGATCACCTCTTCGGTCAGCCGCTGGCCGATGAGGAACTCCTCGGCCTCTGTGGCCCGTACCGGAGCCGGCGTTACCGCCCCTATGACGATGCGCACCTCGAGGCAGGTCCCATCCGGGTCAAACCGGCCGGCGGCGGCCACACCCAGGAGGGGGAAGTCGATCGATCCACGCCTGCGGAGTTTCCGGTAGGTGGCCCGTGTGCCACCCGACGGCAAGAGGAGTTCAACGAGGATCTCCTTGGCAGACTTGGTGTGACAGGCGATCCCGTCATCGTGGTACAGGTCCTCGACCGGGATGATCCTGTCTCCATGCACGCTCGTGAGCCGCACTGAACCACCTAATGCGATGGCCACGGGTGCCAGATCCGATGAGTTGATCGCCCAGCATCGATCACCTTGTGGGGCCACCCAACAGGTCTCGCCACCGTCCTTCAGGCAGTGGCCGCTCGCCTCTCTCCAGGTCTCCGGCATGTCGATGTAGTTGCATCGGGTGTCGAGGCAGAGGTTCCCGCCGACCGTCGCCGTGTTGCGGATCTGGGGAGAGGCGATGCTCGCAGCAGCGGTCGCCACGGCCGACGGAACCACCTCAGAGGTCGCAAGGTCAGCCAGGAGCGTCGAAGCGCCGATGACACAGTTACCCGCTGCATCGACGCGAACGCCTCTCATTTCGTCGAGCCCGGACAGGGAGACGAGCGTGGTCGGAACGGCCTGCCGGCGTTTCATCTTGGGAAACAGGTCGGTACCGCCACCTACGATCAACGACGATCGCCCGGGGTCGGAGAGCAGCCTGGCCGCTTCATCGACCGTTGCCGGGGCGACGAACTCGAAGTTCGGGAGCCGCATGGTCATGGGGCTACAAACCCCTCAGGCGGTTCGACCCGCACGGGTGTTCCGAAGTCGAAATCCGGTACTGATTCCGGACCGAACCTGCCACTCCCGCCACGGGCAAGGTCGCGTATGGCAGCCATGACCCTGTCCGGGGTGATCGGTACCTCGTCGATGTAGACGCCGAGGGCATCGTGGACGGCGTTGGCGACAGCAGGCACCACCGGGAGGAGAGGGCCCTGTCCGACCTCCTTGGCACCGAACGGGCCCTCAGGGTCAACCGACTCAACGATGATGGACTCAACTGGTGGCATCTCGAGGATGGTGGGGATCTTGTAGTCGAGCAGGCTGGGCCCCCTGTGCAGGCCACCGCGGAAGGCCTGCTCCTCGAGCAGTGCCTCGCCCAGGCCCATGTAGACACCGCCCTCGATCTGGCCTTCGACCAGCAGGCTGTTGATCGCCCTGCCCACATCGTGAGCCAGCCAGACCCTCTCCACGACAACCATGCCGGTATCTGCATCACACCTGACCTGGGCGACACATGCCGAATAGCTGTAGGCGGGAGAGATGCCGACGCCCGATCCCTTGTAGGGACCGGCCAGTTCGGGTGTCCGGTAACTGCCTGACTCAATCAGGGGCCCTTCGGTAGCTATAGCCATGCGAACCGCCTCGGACCAGTCAGGGCCGGTGGCCGGGTCTCCGGCCACTGACACCCGGCCGTCGGCGAGGACCAGGTCCGATGGGTTGGCCTCAAGCTTCTCGGCCACGGCCCGGACCACGCGGTCCCGGACCTTCCCGGCCGCTTCCACCGCGGCGTTCCCAGCCATGAAGGTCACCCGGCTGGAATAGCTCCCGAGATCCACCGGTGTCAGATCGGTGTCGGCTGTCACCATTGCCAGGTCCGATGGTTGGAGACCGAGTACTTCAGCCACCACGGTCGCCAGCATCGTCGTCGACCCCTGACCGACATCGGTGGCCATTGAGTAGACCGTCACGCCGCCTCCCCTGTCCACCTTCACCTGGACCTCGGACTGGGGCATGTCGTTCCAGTAGATGGGTAGGCCCGCTCCCGACATGTAGGCACCAACAGCGAGGCCCAGGCCCTGGCCGTGTGGAAGCCGACCGTGCCTCGCTGTGAAGTCGGATGCCCCGGCCACCTTGGCAATGCAGTCGCGGAGGCCGCAGCTGGTGATGCGCAGGTGGTTGACCGTCGACGAGTCAGGTTCCACGGCGTTCACCAGTCGAATGCCGACGGGATCCATGTCCAGATCCTCCGCGGCCCTGTCCAGCTGGCACTCGACGGCGAACCTGGGCTGCGGTGTGCCGTGGCCCCTCTTGGGCCCACACGCAGGCTTGTTGGTGAAGACCCGTACACCCTCGAAGCGGTAGCTGGGGATCCGGTAGGTGGTGGTCTGGAGGGCACCGGTGTAGTAAAGGGAGACGATCCCGTAGCTGCTGTAGGCACCCCCGTCGAGGAACGACCTGAAGTGCATGGCGGTGATGCGACCGTCGGATGCAAAGCCCGTTCTCACCCACATGAGCACCGGGTGGCGTCCCCTGTGGGCGTAGAAGACCTCCTCCCTGCTGAGGTTGATGCGGACAGGTCGCCCGGTGAGGATCGACAGTTTCGCTGCGACGAACTCGTGGGAGAACGGTTCGGTCTTCCCACCGAACCCACCCCCATTCGGCGTTGCCACCACCCTGATACGACCGGCGGGGAGCTCCAGCACCCTCTCGAGGGAGCGGTGCAGGTAGTGGGGAACCTGGGTGGACGACCACAGCGTGAGCTTCCCGGCAGCATCGTACGAGGCCAGAACGCAGTGGGTCTCCAGTGCTGCGTGGGTGTTCCCGCTGTAGTGGAACACGTCCTCACGGATATGGTCGGCGACACCGAATCCCTCATCGACGTCACCGAACTCGAGCGCCACCGACCTGTGGACGTTCCGGCCGGATCCCTCACCATGGATGAGCGGGCGGTCCTCTGACAGGCCCTGTCCCAGGTCCACCACCTCTGCGAGGGGCTCGTAGTCCACCTCGATCAGCGAGAGCGCCCTCTCGGCGATTTCGGCATCGTCGGCGGCCACGGCGGCCACGGGATCTCCCACGTAGCGCACCCGGTCCATTGCCAGGGCGTTCTCGTCCTGGCTGACCGGGAGGATACCGTAGGTAATGGGCAGGTCCGAGCCGGTGATGACCGCCCTCACGCCGTCGAGGGCCTCGGCCCGACTGGTGTCAATGCCGACAATGAGGGCATGCGGGTACGTGCTGAGCAGCTGTCGCCCGACCAGCGTGCCGGGCAGGGTCAGATCGTCGGCGAAGCGGGTTGCGCCCGTCACCTGCTCCATGGAGTCGACGCGGGGAAGGGCGCGCCCCAGAACGTTGTGGCCGGTTCCCATCAGTCCTGGGCCCCAGTGGCTGCCTCAACCGCCTCGATGATCTTGTTGTAGCCGGTGCAGCGGCAGAGGTTGCCGGCGAGGGCCTGCCTGATGTCGTCCGGTCCCGGGACCTGGACCTCATCGAGGAGAGCCCGGGCCGCCAGCAGCATGCCGGGTGTGCAGTAGCCGCACTGGGCGGCACCCTTTTCCGAAAAGGCCGTCTGGAGGGGGTGGGGGGTCCCGTCCTCTGCCATGCCCTCAATGGTCGTGATGGTTCGTCCAGCAACCTGTACAGCCAGCACCAGACAGGCCAGCACGGGCCGACCATCCAACAACACGGTGCAGGCTCCACATTCGCCCAGGTCGCAACCGTGCTTGGTCCCAACCATTGCCATGTCCTCGCGCAGTACCTCAAGGAGGGTGCGGTGGTCAGCAGTCAGGATCCTGTGTTCCACACCATTGACCTGAAGGGAAAGGACCTGTTCTGTCATCAGCTGCCACTGACCCCGGAGACGGAAGACCGACGGATGAACGCCGTACCCTCGGCAAGGCGACGGGCTGTTCGATGGAAAACGGCCCGGTCGACCGTCCAGTCGCTTCCGTCAGGCATTACATCAACCTGGACCGGCATGACACCGCAGGGATGCCCGATCCGGATCTCGCCATCTCTCTGCTGGCCGGCAACACCGTGGACCGTCGTGCCGGGCATACATGCCGCCACCCCGGTGCATGCAGCCAGGGTCCCCGGGTAGGCCTTGTGGGGAACCGCTGGGCGACCTCCCACAACCCGGGCAATCAGGTCGACCTGGTCGCTGCCAACCGGGCCGCCTGTGGTGTAGTTGGTGTAGTCGGCCGATGGGGACACGACCGCTGGAACTGGAGTCAGGCCGTCGGTTGCGATTCCGAGCAGTTCGGCTGCCGCCTCCTTCACCGCTTCAATGGCCGCCATCTGCTCCGCGATGAACTCCTCTGGCCCCTCGGTTCCAGCCATTCCAACCTCGGCTGCAGAAAAGAACACCGTGAGGTTGGCCAGGTCCATGATCGTAGCCCGGATGGGGCCGATGGCCGTGTCGAGTACGTCAGCCACTCTGCCCGTGGGTAGGAGTGACCCGGTGATGCCGCCGGCGGTCTGACCGAAGTCAAGGGCGATGGGGGCACCGGTTCCGGGCACGCCATGCACCACATGGTTGCCTTCGACCGCGGCGACACCGTCGATCACCGGAACCTCGGCGACAAGAACCCTTCCGGTGTTGGTGTTGTGTATCCGCACACTCGTGACGGGCCCCACAGGGGTCACGAGTCCCTCGTCCACGGCGTAGGCCCCGACCGCTGCTGAGATGTTCCCGCAGTTGATGTCGAAGTCGACCACGGGCTGGGCGACGCTCACCTGGGCGAAGGTGTAGTCGAGGTCGGCATCGGACCTTGTCGGGGGATCGATAATGGCGAGTTTGCTGGTCAACAGATCCGCACCCCCGAGGCCATCCACCTGACGGGGGTCAGGGCTGCCGAAAAGGGACAGAATCGCTGCATCCCGCCCACCATGATCCTCAGGGAGCACGCTTCCGGTCAGGAAGACCGCCTTGCTCGTTCCACCCCTCATCAGGACAAAGGGAAGACGGATCTGCTCCCCCGTGCTGCCAGTCAGCGGACCAGAACCTGGACAGTGCACGCCGCACCCTCGATTCCGACGGCCTTGCCTCCCCGACAGTGGGCCACGCCCACCCTGGCTCCCTCGATCTGGCGATCACCAACCTCGCCACGCAGTTGCCGTACCACCTCGACGACCTGAGCCACACCCGTACCGCCCAGGGGATGGCCCTTACCGATCAACCCCCCACTCGGGTTGATCGGAAGCCTGCCACCGATGTCGGCCTCGCCGCGCTCCACAGCCGCCGGATAACTTCCCTGCTCGAACAGCCCGAGACCCTCTACCCGCAGAACCTCGGCGATGCTGAAGCAGTCGTGGACCTCTGCCAGGTCGACGTCACCGGGTCCGATGCCGGCCCTTTCGTAGGCATCTTGCGCGGTAGCCCAGGTGAGCGGTTCGAACGTCATCGAGACCGGTTCCACGTCGACCGAGCCGGACCGCAGGGCCGATGCCGCCAGTCGAACTGCCCTGTCTCCGCCGTACTTCCGGAGTGCCCTGTCACTCATGACGATCACCGCTGCCGCCCCGTCGGTAACCGGTGAGCAGTCATGGAGGTTGAGCGGATCGGCGATCGGCCGCGATTCCAGCACGTCCTCGATGGTGATCGGTGTCTTGAAGTGGGCCAGGGGGTTGCGCGCCGCATTGGCCTTGTTCTTGACGGGGATCAGTGCGAGCTGCTCACGGGTCATCCCGAACTCCTCCATGTAGCGGCGTGCCCGCATTGCGTACACGCCGGGCATGGTGGCCCCGACGGCCGCCTCCGGATCGCTCGGATCCGGCGTCAGCGCCCCTTTGAACCTGGAGGTGAGGTGTTCGGTGCCGATCGCTGCGACTACGTCGTGCTCCCCCGCCCGAATGGCGAGCGATGCCTCCCGGATGGCGGTTGCTCCGCTGCTGCAGGCGTTCTCGACGTTGGTGAGCGGTAGGCCCGCGAGGCCGACCTCAGCAAGGATCCGTTGGCCTGTGACCATCCCCTGGAACACGTGTCCGCAGTAGGCAGCCTCAACGGCCCGGGCATCGATGCCGGCATCGGCAACGGCATCCAGCAGGGCCTCGGCCCCCAGGTCGGCGGCATCCCTGTCGGGGTGTCTGCCGAATCGGGTCATCCCGACCCCGAGGATGTGGACGTCAGTCACCTTCGACCTCGCATGGTTGGAACCTGTAGCCGGTGAGTGGATTCCCCTCGTCATCCTCTCCGAACGGTTCAAGGGACAGGACCAGCGGCATACCGATCCTCATGTCCTCGAAGTCGCACCCGGTTATCTGACCCATGATGCGGACGCCTTCGACGAAGTCCACGTAGCCCAGTGCGTAGGGGACCTCGAACTCTGGCGTCGACTGCCTCACGATCGAAAAGGTGTAGAGGGTTCCGGTGGTCGAGAACCGAATCGTCTCCAGATCGCTTCCGAGGCACCCGGCACAGGCTTCCCGAACCGGAAAGAAGTGGGCGTCACAGGAGCTGCACCGGCTACCGAGCAGGTGGCCGGCCCCGTCGGGGCATACCTCCAACTCGTTCGGTCGAAACGAGGCCTGTGTTTCCGCTCCAGTCAACGTTCCTCCTCTGTCTGGTCTGAAGGCTGGCGCCGGGCAGGAACAGCCGTCCGGCCGTTCGGTCGTCCATCTGTACACCTGAGTGTCCTCCCCTCTGGACAGTTTCGTCAATGAGGTGACTGCCTCATTTGTCTGATCCATCGGCGCTACCAGCCTGGTCGAGATCTGGGGTGACACCGTGCCCAGGTAGCTGGACCTCACCAGGCCATGTGGTGTGTTCGCATCAGAAAAATGAGGCAAGGGCAGGATTGTCATGGGTGGCCAACGCTGGGACCCTCTACATAGAGCGTCCGACCGGTCGGACGGCCAGTTCTGGATGGGAGGTGTCTTGGAACACGAGGAACAGCCCGACGAAAAGAGGGACAGGTACCTCCACGACTGGAACCTGACCGGAGAGGGCGACCTGCAGCGACCCACCACCGTGGAGATCGACGACGAGACCCTCCGCGACGGCCTGCAGAGCCCATCGGTACGGCAACCCAGCCTGGGCGAGAAGTTGGAGATCCTCGGTCGCATGGGGGAACTCGGTATCCACGCCGCCAACATCGGCTACCCGGGGGCGAGCGCCACGATGCTCAACCACGTCATCGCACTCGCCGAGGCCACAGGCGGTACCGACCTGGCGATCCAGCCGAACTGCGCCGGTCGCACCCATGTCGCTGACATCCTTCCGATCAGCGAGGCCCAGCAGCGCTCCGGCGTCGCCATAGAAGCCGCCCTCTTTCTCGGCTCCAGCCCCATCCGCCAATACGTGGAGGGCTGGGACCTGGACTTCCTGATCCGGACAACGGTGGAGGGAGTGACCCTTGCCCGCCGTGAGGACCTTCAGGTCATGTACGTCACCGAGGACACCACGCGGGCACGGCCCGAAGCCCTACGAGCCGTCTACACCGCCGCCATCGAGGCGGGAGCCCGTCGAATCTGTCTGGCCGACACGGTTGGCCATGCCACGCCATGGGGGGTGAGGGCACTCGTCAAGTTCGCCAGACAGATCGTGGCCGACAGCGGCGAAGACGTGAAGATCGACTGGCACGGTCACCGGGACCGGAACCTCTCGGTAATCAACTCCCTGGCTGCCCTGTCAGCCGGCGCAAGCCGGGTCCACACCTGCGGCCTCGGTATCGGTGAGCGGGTTGGCAACACCCCGACCGAGACCCTCCTCGTGAACCTCAAGCTCCTGGGCTGGCTGGATAACGACCTCCATTCCCTACCCGCCTACTGCGACACGATCTCAAGGGCGACCGACACGCCGATCCCCGAGAACTGCCCTGCCATCGGCCAGAACGCCTTCCAGACCAGCACCGGCGTTCACGCCGCAGCCGTGCTCAAAGCCATGCGGACCGGCGACACCTGGCTGGCCAGCCGCATCTACAGCGGAGTCCCAGCCGACGAGTTGGGACGCGAACAGGAAATCACGGTCGGTCCTATGAGCGGGAAGGCAAACGCCGTGGCGTGGCTCACGAGGCACGGCCAGTCCTGTGACGAACCATCCGTGGACAAGGTGCTGGCTGCCGCCAAGGCCTCCGACCACGTCCTTTCCGAGACCGAGATTCTGGAGCTCTTGAGCGAGGTCGGCGCACCATGAGCATCGACACGACCGCCGATGTCGCAGCGGACCCGAAAGATGAGAGTGAGATCAGGCCAGGCGTGCTCCTCTCTGGCAACGAGGCCGTGGCCCGCGGGGCGGTAGAGGCCGGGGTACTGGTCGCCGCCGGCTATCCGGGAACGCCGAGTACCGAGATCCTGGAATCCATTGCGGACCGCGATGACATCGACGTCCGCTGGTCACCCAACGAGAAGGTGGCACTGGACGTGGCCCTCGGCGCATCGCTGGGCGGGGTCAGGGCACTGGCCACAATGAAGCACGTCGGCCTCAACGTGGCTTCGGACACCTTCATGACCACCGCATACACGGGGGTCGGGGCGGGCCTCGTAATCGTGACAGCCGACGATCCGGGCATGCACAGCTCGCAGAACGAACAGGACAGCCGGGCGTTCGCCCGCATGGCGGGGGTACCCCTGCTCGAGCCTGCTGACAGTTCCGAGGCCCGCGACTTCACGGCGCTGGCCTTCGCCATTTCCGAGGAGTTCGACACGCCCGTTCTCATCCGGACAACCACCCGCGTATCACACAATCGGGGCCTGGTGGATCTGGGCCCCAGAACCGAACACCCTGTAACCGGCTTCACCAGTAATCCAACCAAGTACGTGATGATTCCCGGCTTCGCCCGGCTGCGACGGCCCGAGATGCTGAAGCGACTCGAGTTGCTCAGCGACTACGTCGAGGCCAGCCCCCTGACCGTCGAGTCAGGTGGCAACACCGGAATCGGGGTGGTCACGTCGGGCATCGCCCACCACTACGTCAGGGAGGTACTTCCCGACACCAGGATCCTCAAGTTGGGCATGAGCTACCCGATACCGACTGAGCGCATCCGCTCCTTCGCCGAATCGGTGGACCGCCTCTTCGTGGTCGAGGAACTGGACCCACACCTGGAGCATGACCTGATGGCCGCAGGCATAACCGTGGAGGGAAAGGCCTTCTTCCCTCAGGTTGGAGAGTTGAGCCCCGATGCCGTCCGACGCGGTTTCGTCGCTGCAGACATCCTGCCCCCGGAACCCACTGTCGAGCCAGCTCCACCGACGGTCACCAGACCACCGCTGATGTGCCCCGGATGCCCACACACGCCACCATTTCTGGCCCTGAGGCGACTTGGCGCAGTCGTAACCGGCGACATCGGCTGCTACACGCTTGCGGCCCTTGAGCCACTGTCGTCCATGGACACCTGCGTGGCCATGGGAAGCAGCATCGGCATGGCCGTCGGGATGGCCGCATCCGGTGGAGCGGGAGGGCCCGTAGTCGCGACTATTGGCGACTCGACATTCCTGCACGGAGGAATACAGGGCCTGATTGACGCGGTCTACAGCCAGGCAGACATCACCGTCCTCATCCTGGACAACGGAACCGTCGCCATGACCGGCGGTCAGGAACACCCTGGAACCGGCATCACGCTCCAGGGAGCCGAGACGACACCGGTGGACCTGGTCGCACTGTGCGCGGCGCTGGGCGTCCGGGACGTGAAGGTGATCGATCCATACGATCTGGCCGCCACTTTCAGCGCCCTGGAGGGTGCGACCACGAGCCCCGGCCCATCGGTGGTAATCACCAACCGTCCCTGCGTAGAGGCACCCACCAAGGTCAGGGACAGGCCCTACGAGGTTCTGGCGGAGGCCTGTACGGCATGCCAGGCCTGCATGACCGCCGGCTGCCCGTCGATCGTCTGGAGCGACGAGACCTTCGAGGGCAGGCGAAAGGTCGTGATAGACCCGGTCACGTGTACCGGCTGCACGCTGTGCGCACAGATCTGCCCACCTCTCGCAATCATTCCGATTCCCGATCCGGTACCTGAGGTGCCAGAGCATGTCTAACAAGTCGAGGGGTCTGCTTCTGGCCGGTGTCGGCGGCCAGGGTGTGATCCTGGCCGGGATGATCGTGGCCGACGCACTGGTCCGGGCCGGCCACGACGTCAAGCAGAGCGAGGTCCACGGCATGGCCCAGCGGGGCGGCTCCGTCTTCAGCCACATCCGCTGGGGATCCAGCGTCGACAGCCCCCTCGTTCCGCTCGGGAGTGCCGATGTGCTGGCAGCGTTCGAATGGGCCGAAGCCCTGCGCTGGGTCGAATACGTGCGCGAAGGCGGGGCCGTGGTAGCCAACCTGCACAGGATCGTCCCTCCCGGTGCCTGCACTGACAGAAGATCCTGGTCCACCCTCTACCCAGGCATCGATACCGACCTCCTGAGCAGCCGTACCCTCAAGAGTCGCCTGATCGACGCCTCTTCAACCGCCGCCGAACTCGGCAACATCAGGGCCGCCAACAGCGTGATCCTGGGCTCGGTGGCCGCCTTCATGGACATCGAACACACCCACTGGGAGGCTGCGATAGAGCACCTGGTGCCAAGGGGCACCGAGGAGGTGAACCTGGCTGCATTCCGGGCCGGCTGCGACGTTGCAGAGGCGTCCGTACAGCGGAGGCCACCCGACCCGGTGGGCTTCCCGGGTCCCCACCAGATCGACATCAGACACGACTGGTGCAAGGGCTGTGACATCTGCTCCCGAGTGTGCCCCGAATACTGCCTTGAGGTGGACATCGACGGGGCGCTTGCAATCGTTGACGCAGAGTCCTGCACCGGTTGCCGGCTGTGTGAGATGTTGTGCCCCGACTTCGCCATAGCGATCAGTCCTCCACGCGATACGGCCTCCCTGAAAGAGCCCGTGCCCCTGACCGGTGAACAACTATGAGCGGGGCGAAGCTGGTCCAGGGCAACGAGGCCTGCGTCCGAGGGGCACTGGCAGCCGGATGCAACTTCTACGCGGGCTACCCCATCACACCCTCATCGGAGATCGCCGAGATCATGGTCCGGCGCCTGCCTGACGCCGGCGGCGTGTTCATCCAGATGGAGGATGAGATCGCCTCGCTCGCAACCGTCATCGGAGCCTCCCTGGCCGGATCAAAGGCGATGACGGCCACCAGCGGCCCGGGTTTCTCCCTGATGCAGGAACACATCGGATTCGCCACAATGGCCGAGGTCCCGTGCGTGATCGTTGACGTGATGAGGGGTGGCCCCAGCACGGGACTCCCCACATCACCCTCTCAGGGCGACATCATGCAGGCACGCTGGGGTACCCACGGCGACCATCCCGCAATCGTGTTGGCCCCCTCATCGGTAGGTGAGGTCTTTGACCTTACGGTGAAGGCCTTCAATCTGGCCGAGCGCTTCCGCACCCCCGTCATCCTCATCTACGACGAGATCATCGGACATACCCGAGAGAGCGTCGTGTTGCCGGACCGGGTGGACATCGTCGACCGGTCGCGGCCCAAAGGCAACCCATCCACCTACCAACCCAAGGCTGCGGCCGCCAACGGTATACCCCCCATGGTGGCCTTCGGAGACGGCTACCGGTTCCATGTGACCGGACTGACCCACAATGAACACGGCTTTCCAACCACCGACCCGGGAGACACCGAGGTCCTCATAACCCGGATCCACGACAAGGTCTACGACCATCAAGACGAGATCAGCGCCGTCGAGGAATTCATGCTGGACGATGCCGAAGTGGCCATCTTCGCCTACGGGATCGTAGGGCGGTCCGCCCAGGAGGCGGTCCTGAGGGCCCGCCGGGCCGGCATGAAGGTCGGCCTGATCCGCCCACTCACGCTCTGGCCCTTCCCCTACGCGCAGGTCGCCGATGTGGCAGCCGGTATCGACACGCTGCTCGTTGCCGAGATGAACCTTGGTCAACTCATCGGCGAGGTGGAACGGGCGGTGGCCGGCACGACCGAGGTCATCGGCCACCTGCGTGCAAACGGTGAACCGATCACACCGGCCGACCTCATCGCCGCGCTGCCTGACCCTGCAGGAGCCAGAACGTGACCGACGTGAGAGACCATCTCCGTGAGTGGGCGATGCCGCATGTCCTGTGCCCCGGATGTGCCCACGGCATCGTATTGAGGTCGTTCCTGGAGGCCGTGGACCAACAGGGGATAGACCCCGACAAGCTTGCAATGGTCGCCGGCATCGGTTGCAGCAGTCGCCTAGTCGGCTACGTGGACTTCTGCACCCTGCATGGGACGCATGGAAGGGCACCCGCCTTTGCCACCGGCCTGAAGTTGGCCCGCCCCGACCTGGAGGTCGTCGTGATAACCGGCGATGGAGACGGCCTGGCCATCGGCGGCAACCACCTGATCCACGCAGCCCGCAGGAACATAGACATAACCGTCCTACTGCTCAACAACTCCATCTACGGGATGACCGGCGGCCAGGCTGCCCCTACAACCCCCGCCGGGGCGGTGGCCTCCACCACACCAGCCGGAAACAGCGAACCCGACTTCGATGCCTGCCGGTTGCTCCTCGGTGCCGGAGCATCCTTTGTGGCCCGGGTGCTGGCCGCCACACCTATGGAGATGACCAAGGTCATGGTCGAAGGCATGAAACACCGTGGCTTCTCGTTCATTGAGGTGATCAGCGACTGCCCCGAGTACTACGGGCGCTACAACAAGGTCGGCGGTGGCGCTGACATGCTCACCTGGATGGCCGGCCGCGACCAGAACGTGACCGGCCCCCTGTCCTCCAAACAGTTCGTCAGCCACGTACCCTCCTCAATCCCACCGCCGGGGATCACAACGGGGATCCTCTACTGTGAGGAGCGACCCGTATTTGCCGGAATCCGCGGAGACGACTGCAATGGGTCGTAGCGAGTTCCGTATCGCCGGCGCCGGTGGCCAGGGGGTGGTCACGGCCGGCCGGATCCTGGCAGAGGCAGCGATCCTGTCCGGATCCGAGGCCATCCACAGCCAGGTCTACGGACCCCAGTCCCGTGGGGGCGCCAGTCGCTCCGATGTGGTAATCGCCACCGAGCAGATCGGCTATCCGTTGGCCGAACAGATCGACCTCCTCGTGGCCCTCAGCGGCGAGGCCTGCTCCAGGTACCACCCCGAACTGATGGAACACGGCCGCCTGGTGGCCGACAGTCGTTGTGCCCCGACCAGCCTGGGTGTCAGAGACCACCAGTTCCCGATCGTCGACACCGCCCGTTCCATCAGCGGCGGTCACCTGGTCAGTGGGGTTGTGACCCTGGGGGTACTTCAGGCCCTAACCGGAGCAGTAGAGACAGATGCCTTGGATCGGGCAGTGGCCGACAGGGTCCCGTCCCGACATCTGGAGATGAACCTGAAGGCACTGCGGGCCGGTGCCCGACTCGTCACGGGCGGCGTGTGATGACCAGCCCTCCAACCACCAGGAATCACATCCTCCAGGTTGCCGCAGCCCTGTTCAACCAGAGAGGGTTCAACGGCACCAGCATGGCAGACCTTGCAGCCGCGGTGGGCGTCACCAAGTCCAGCCTCTACCACCACTTCCCCTCCAAGCAGTCCCTGCTCTCGGAGATCATCGACCTGACGGTGAACCGGGTCACCCCCCTGCTGCGTGAGGTGGCCGAATCCGACCTACCGGTGGTGGAACGGCTCCACCGGGCGATCCGCCAACACACCCTTGAGGGGATTCGCGACCAGGATGCCCAGGCCTGTTTCATGGAGGAGGGTCGGTACCTGGCACCGGACTTCATGGCCGCCCACGTAGCGCTGCGCGACCGCTACGAGTTCATCTTCAGGAACATGTTCGAGGAGGGAATCGCATCGGGCGACTTCCTGGACCGGGACATCAGCCTCACCGTGAAGGCGGTGCTGGGCATGTGCAACTCGGCGGTTCGCTGGTACCAGCCGGGCGGCGACCTGACCCCCGACGAGATCGCCACCCAGTTCGCCGACCTCGCGGTCCGTGGAGTCACCAGTGGACCCGAGACAACCATGGGTGGGGCAGGTTGAAAATGGGTGGACCCCTTGAGAACATCACCGTGCTGGACCTCTCACAGGGAGCAGCCGGGCCGACCTGTTCGATGTACCTGGGCGACCTGGGTGCCGATGTCATCAAGGTGGAACCACCGGGAGGCGAATGGGGACGGGGTCTGGGTCCGCCGTTCGTCGAGGGCGTTGCCGCCGCCTTCCTCGGAATGAACCGCAACAAGCGCAGCATCGTCGTCGATCTGAAGAAGCCGGACGGACCCGAAGTCGTCCTCCGGCTGGCCGAGCGCTGCGACATTGCTCTTGAGAGCTTCCGTCCCGGCGTGGCTGACAGGCTCGGCACCGGCTACGAGGCGATGGCGGCACGCAATCCACGCCTCATCTACGCGGCCATCTCTGCCTTTGGCCAGACCGGCCCCTGGCGGGACCGACCCGGAGTCGACGGCGTGGCACAGGCAATGGGCGGGATCATGAGCGTCACCGGAACCGCCGATGGTCCACCGGTGAAGGTCGGCGTACCCGCAGCCGACATGGCCGGGGGTGTGTTCGCATCGCAGTCAATCCTGGCGGCCCTGTTCTCGCGGGAGAGGACCGGTCAGGGACAACGTGTCGACGTGTCCCTTCTGGACTCCCTCCTCACCTACCAGGTCATCCCCCTCTCCATGTTCCTGGCCGACGGACAGGCCCCCACGCGGCTGGGTAGTGCCGCACCGTACGCGGCGCCGAATGAGGCGTTCGCCACCAGCGACGGCCAGCTGATGGTCGCTGCCTATACGCCGACCCGGTGGCCAGCCCTCTGTCGAGCACTGGGCCAACCAGAGCTGGCGACAGATCCGCGCTTTGACACCAACGAGAAGCGCGTCAGGGCAAGGCCGGAACTTCGCGATGTCCTGGAACCGCTGTTTCGCACCAGGACTACCGCTGAGTGGACCGTCGCTCTTGACGACGTCGATGTCATCTGCGGCCCACTCCTCACATACCCGGAACTGGTGGCTGAGGAACATGTCTCCCAGGGGGACTCGTTGGTCACCGTGCAACACCCTGCTGTGGGAGATGTCCGTACCCCGGTGTTCCCCGGTCGACTTTCGCAGACACCGTGTGATTTCACAGGGCCACCGCCCCCGATCCCCGGTGAACACACAGAGGCGATCCTGGCCGAGAACGGCTTCGCAGACTCCGAGGTCGTAGAACTGCTCCGGAACGGGGTATTGGGCGATAGCCACGAAAACGAACCAGTCCAGAAGAGGAGACAACGGTGACCGACGACCAGGCAACTGTTGATGAAGGTGAAACGGTGCTCTACGAGAGAGACGGTGCGGTCGGGATCCTCACCCTGAACCGACCAGAAGCCCTCAACTCGATGACCGTGGCGATGCTGGAGACGATGTCCCACATCCTCGACGACGTCGAGACCGACCCGGAAACGCGGGTGCTCATCGTGACCGGGGCAGGAGAGAAGGCCTTCTGTGTTGGTGCCGACCTCAAGAGCCGGGGCAGGGAGTTCGAGGCCGGCCTGATCCATGATCCACTGGGCATCCTCGTACGAGACGTGTTCGGTCGTCTGGAAGACCTCCACCTGCCGGTCATCATCGCTATCCGCGGCTACGCCCTGGGCGGAGGCCTGGAACTGGCCCTTGCCGGCGACATCCGGGTGGCGACTGAGGGGGCCCGCCTGGGATTCCCCGAAGCCAAGGTGGGAAGCCTGCCCGGTGCCGGTGGAACACAGCGGGCCACCCGGCTGATAGGACCCGCCTTCACCAAGGAACTCATGTTCACCGCGGACCATATAAGTGCCACAGATGCTCTCAGCATGGGGCTTGTTAACCGCGTGGTTCCAGATGACGGTCTCATGGAAGAGGCCATGGCGCTGGCTATGCGGATCGCCAGTCGCGCTCCGCTGTCTCACGATCGGGTCAAGGCACTAGTCAACCGGGCGACCGAGACCGACCTCGAGACCGGTCTCGAACTGGAGGCGACGAGCCATGCCGTACTACGTGCCAGCGAAGACCGAAATGAAGGAATCCAGGCCTTCGTAGAGAAGCGCCCACCAGAGTTCAAAGGATGTTGAGACGGACCAGGAGGTAACGGAAATGGGTGTGGTTGATCGGGTTGCGGTGGTCACAGGCTCGGGTCAGGGCATCGGTGAGGGCATCGCCAGGGTGCTCGGCACAGCCGGGGCGAAAGTCGTGTTGAACGACCTGATATGCGAGAAGGTCGATGCTTTGGTAGGAGACTTCACTGCCGACGGCCTGCAGGCCGTCGGACACTGCGCCAACGTGGCAACCGCCGAAGGGGCGGAAGGCCTCATAGCAGCGGCGCTGGATGCTTACGGTCGCGTCGACATCCTCGTGAACAACGTTGGAATAGCCAGGGACGGATGGCTGGCCAAGATGAGTGAGGACGACTGGGACGCAGTCATAGACGTCAACCTGAGGTCACAATTCCTCTGCTGCCGGGCGGTGGTACCCCACATGATGGAACAGGAGTCAGGTCGGATCGTAAACATCACCTCACGGGCGTGGCTGGGGGGAGCGGGCCAGACCAACTACGCGGCATCCAAGGGTGCCGTAGTGAGTCTGACCCGTTCACTAGCACTCGAGATGGCCCGCTATGGGGTGACCGCCAACTGCATCGCCCCAGCCCTCGTTGACACTCCTCTCTTCCGGGGGTTGAAGGATGAGGTACAGGAGCGGCTCATCAAGACCATTCCAGCCCGCCGGATCGGCACCCCAGATGACATTGGCAACGCCGCCTTGTTCCTAGCATCGGACGAGTCCTCCTATGTAACGGGGCAGACACTCTACGTCTGTGGTGGCCGGAGTCTGGGAGCGGGTTGAGGATGGGTTCGACACAGTGGGGATGAACCTGGCCGAGAGCATTCTGGCCCGTGCCTCCGGCCGTGACCAGGTTGCCGCAGGCGAGTTTGTCATGGCCGAGATTGACCTAGCCCTGCTTCATGACATCTTCGCGGCCCAGGTATTCGACCTCCTCGGGGAGGTGGGTGTTAACGGGGTGTCAGATCCAGATCGGACAGTGGTCGTCATCGACCACTTGGTGCCCGCTCCTTCAACAGCAGCTGCGGCCATCCACCAGAGGATCAGGGAGCACGTCTCCCGGCTCGACATCACTGCCTTCTACGATGCTGGCCAAGGGATCTGCCACCAGCTGTTACCCGAACAGGGCCACATCCGTCCGGGAGACCTGATCGTCGGAACTGATTCCCACACCACGACCTATGGGGCATTTGGCGCTGGTGGAACCGGCATCGGCACCTCCGACATGGTCTATGCACTGGCAACGGGGAATCTTTGGTTCCGCGTTCCCGAGACCATCCGCTTCGAAATGACCGGTGAACTGACTACCGGGGTCTCCTGGAAGGATGTGATCCTGCACCTCACCGGGCGCTTCGGAGCGGACGGTGCACAGTACCGGGCAATCGAATTCACCGGATCAGCGGTGACCGATACTGACATGTCCAGCCGACTCACCGTTGCCAACATGGCCCTTGAGATGGGAGCCAAATTCGGGCTGTTCGCAGCCGACGAAGTCACCGATGCCTACCTACGTGACCACGGTGGTTCTGGCTGCGACCCTTTCAAACCGGACGTCGATGCCACCTACGAGGCTGTTCACGAGGTGCCGTTGTCTGAACTCCAACCACAAATTTCACTGCCCCACGAGGTAGACCGGGTGAGTCCGGTGGGAGAAGTCGAAGGCATCACCATCAACCAGGCATTTATCGGTTCCTGTACCAACGGTCGGATCGAGGACCTGTTGGTAGCAGCAGAGATCCTGGACGGACACCATGTTGCTCCGGGGGTAAGACTCCTTGTGGCTCCAGCGTCGCGAACCGTCCTCGGTGAGGCGCTGGACACGGGTGTAGTGGCATCGCTCGTGGAGGCCGGTGCGTCGATCCTCGCCCCCGGTTGTGGTCCCTGCTTCGGGGGTCACGGCGGGCTGCTAGCGCCAGGTGAGCGCTGTATCGGTACCCACAACCGCAACTTCATCGGGCGCATGGGGAGTGCCGAGGCCGAAATCTTCCTGGCATCCCCCGCAACCGTGGCAGCGTCGGCCCTCACCGGGAAAATCACCGATCCGCGGGAATTGAGCTAACCCGATGGCAAGCGACGTGCTCCGCGGTAGGACCTGGAGGCTCGGCCACGACGTCAGCACGGACGTGTTGTCACCAGGTGCGTATGCCGTCGACCCGGTTGAGATAAGGAAACTGCACGTACTGGAGTCCATCATCCCGGAGTTCGCCTCGGAGGTGGAGGTCGGCGACATCATCGTGGCGGGCCGCAACTTCGGTTGTGGGTCTAGCAGGGAGACTGCTGCCGAGAACCTGAAGGCCCTTGGAGTGGCCTGCGTGGTCGCTGAGTCTCTGTCGCGGCTGTTCATGCGCAACGCCATAGCCGTTGGCTTGCCAGCACTGATCTGCACCGGCGCCCACATAGCATTCGATGATGGTGACGACATCTTGGTGGACCTAGCAGCAGGCAGGGTCATCAACACCACCAATGGTGTCGAAATCCCGGCTGACCCGCTGCCGGAGGAGATGCGCAGGATCCTCGCCTCCGGCGGGATCTTGGCCGTGTTGAGGAACCAGGTGGAAGCCTGACCAGTCTTAGCTACGTTGACCGGCACCGGGCCACAACCTACATCCGGTCCCACCGATGACCAGTGTGACATCCACAGAGCCGCGTATTAATGACCTGCTCACGGACCTGCTTGACGTGCTCGGCCGGACCGCTGATGCGATGCTCGCCATCGACGGTGGGTCAAGGATCATCGCCTGGAACGAAGCGGCAACAGAGTTGCTGGGTTACTCCCCCGATGAGGTGTTAGGGAGACCCTGCCACGAGGTCCTCTGCTGGAGGGACCGTTGCGGAGACGCTGTGTGTGACGGCCATTGTCCTGCGGCAGCGATCGGTGAACCAGATGAGGTGGTCGAGACCAAGGAGGTACTGGGCCACTCTGCTAGTGGTAGGACTCTATGGTTGAGCGCTTCAACGATCACTCCACCAACCGAGTTACGGGAACAGTGCCGCCTGGTCCACCTGGTGAGGGAGGTTGCAGTTCCACCCGAGTTGGAACGCGTGATCGTTGAGAGGCTGAGGGGCTGGAGCCCCGCCACAAATGTTGGAGACAGTCGCCTGAACGTACTCACCAACCGTGAACGAGAGGTGCTACAACTTCTCACCGAAGGGCTCGACGGTTCAGCCATCGCCGAACGATTGGTCCTCTCGCCGGCAACCGTACGAAACCACATCCAACACATCCTCAACCGGCTGAATGTACACAGCAGAACAGAAGCCGTAGCCCTGGCACTGCGCCCCGACCAGGGGTGCTAGTCGATGCGCATGCCTGACAGCGCCCGGGCAACTACCAACTGCTGAATCTGCTCAGTGCCTTCAAAGATGTCGTAGATCTTGGAATCACGGTGCCAACGCTCGACCGGATGGTCGGTCACGTAGCCTGCGCCACCCAGAATCTGCATGGCCCGTTCGGTTGTCCAGACCGCCACACGGCCTGCCTTTAACTTGGCCTTTGACCCCTCGGCTTCAATGAAACCACCATGCTTGGCCAACCAAGCCGCTCTCCACACGAGGAGTCTGGCCGCATCGATCTCGGTGGCCATGTCGGCCAGCATGAATGCGATTGCCTGGTTGGTGATGATCGGCCGACCGAACTGCACTCGCTCCTTGGCGTAGTCACGCGAGTACTCAAATGCTGCCCTCGCCACACCCAGAGCCTGGGCGCCTACGGATGGCCGGGTTGACTCAAAGGTCTGCATGGCGGCCTGGGCATTGCCAGGCTTACCCTCCCTCACCCGGGCCAAGCGACCATCGAGTTTCTCCTTGCCGCCGAGCAGGCAACTACCTGGAACCCTCACATCGTCTAGGACAACCTCAGCGGTGTGGCTAGCCCTGATGCCGTGCTTGGAGAACTTCTGGCCTTGGGAGAGCCCGGGTGTGCCGGGAGGAACTACGAAGGATGCATGGCCACGACTTTTTAGTTCCGGATCGACCACCGCTGTCACAACGTGCACATCGGCTATCCCGCCGTTACTTATCCACGTCTTGACCCCGTTGAGCACCCACTCTTCACTTGCTTCGTTGTAGATGGCCCGGGTTCGTATAGCCGAAACATCTGACCCCGCATCCGGCTCCGAAGCGGCGAACGCCCCGAGCTTGATGTCATCAGTGCTGCCGTAGCACTGAGGCACCCATTCCATGATCTGTTCCTGGGTCCCGGCAGCGGCTATTCCGGCAGCGGCCAAGGCAGAACCCATGATGGCCATTCCGATTCCTGCATCACCCCAGAAGAGCTCCTCGATGGCCACGACCAGGTTCAACCCGGTGTCATCGTTGAACATCCCATCGGCCAGGAACTCCCACCCGTAGAGGCCGATCTTGGCCGCCTCCTCGATAATGGGCCAGGGGACCTCCTCCCGACGATCCCACTCTTCGGCAGCTGGGCGAATCACATCAACTGCGAATTCATGTACCCAGTCGCGCAGTTGCACCTGGTCGTCGCTCAGTTCGAGGGAGAAGCCGGCCATTCCAGAATCCTCTCAAATAGGAGATCGTCAGATCGATGACATTACCGATTGGTAACCCTGGCTTCCTCACCGGGACTCCTCCCGACAAGGAGCATGGCTGCCATAGCCAGCACTGCTCCGACAAAATAGGGTGCACCGGTAGCCACCTGGCCAAACAGGATCCCGGCAACAAGTGGTCCGATGATCCTTCCAAGAGCACCTGCACTCTGCTGAAGGCCTAGGGCGGTGCCACGAGCATCATCCCCGACAGTTTCAACCGTGGTGGCAGAGAGAGTTGGGCCAAACAGGCCCTGTCCCACGACGAGTAAGAGTAGGGCGAGGCCCAGCCCAACCCAAGCTCCCCCTACAGCCAAAATGATCATGCCAGCAGCGACCAGCGCAAGGGAAGTTCGCAGCGCTCGCCTTGTTCCCATCCGATCGTTGGCGGGACCGACGAGCCTCGTATTTACTAGCACCATTACCAGACCGACGGACGCAAACAGTCCGTAGATCGAAGAGTCCTCCAACTGAGGGAAACGGCGTTCGAGCAGCATCGCGAAGGTCGATTCGAAACCAGCAAAGCCAGCCATCCCAACGAATGCCAGAACTGCCAAGCGCCTCATACCATGACCCACTCCCCCTAGGGCAGCCAACGAACCTGGACGGCGGAGGTTCGGCAATGAACCGACTCGCGAACCTGACGGGAGTCGCACAAGGGCAACCAGTGCATTCACACCAGCTATGCCTGCTGCCACGTAGAAGGGCAATTGCCTACCACCTAGAACAGCTAGGGACCCAATGAGTGGGCCCACCACGAAGCCCAGCCCGAATGAAGCAGCCAACAGGCCCAATAGGCGAGGGCGGTCGGCGGGCTCGGCCATGTCAACCACAGCCGCTTGACCAACCGCGTACGACGAGCCTGATGCCCCATCCAGTGCCCTTCCAAGGAACAGGATCCACAAAGTTCCGGCAATGCCGGTCACGAGACTGCCGGCCGCTGATCCGATGAGAGCGACAACGAGGACTGGCTTGCGACCCACCCGATCTGAAAGACGTCCCCAGAGTGGAGCGGCAAACATCTGGGCAGCCGAAAACGTGGCCACAACCGCTGTGGCAACCGCGGGAGAAGCCCCGAAGTCCTCTGCATAAAGCGGAAGGACCGGAATCACAATTCCGAAGCCAACCAGGTCGAGGGCAACCGTCGTCCAGATGACCCAATATCCTGTTGGCCGCCTCCGTCGACGGTCGGCGTACGTCCCCACGGCGGCGCAGGCTACCGGCAGGTGGCTGCTCGCCCCCGGACCATGTGTTGACATGATCTGCAACAGCTTTGGGGCATACCGCTAGCCTCAGAGCCTCATGAACGACCGAGAATCCAGCGCAGGCCCGCGCCGGTCAGCCATTCCTGATAAACCCACCCTCGAGGGCCTTGAAGGCCGCTGGGGTACGGTGTGGGAGGAACACGGCACCTACCGGTTCGACCGCACCCGGGCACGTGATGAGGTGTTCTCAATCGACACGCCGCCGCCTACGGTCAGTGGATCCCTCCACGTGGGCCACGTGTTCTCCTACACCCACACAGACACCGTCGCCCGCTACCAGCGGATGCGCGGTAGTGAGGTCTTCTACCCGATGGGTTGGGACGACAACGGCCTTCCGACCGAACGTCGGGTCCAGAACTACTACGGCGTCCGCTGCGACCCATCACTCCCCCATGACCCGACCTTTGAACCACCAGCCGACGCCGGCGACCCGAAGTCCATTAAGAAGCGAGGCGACGTCAACATCAGCCGCCGCAACTTCGTGGACCTATGCCGCCGACTCACCACAGAGGACGAAAAGGCCTTTGAGGCCCTCTGGCGTCACCTGGGCCTATCGGTGGACTGGACCCAGACCTACACCACGATCGACGAGCGCAGTCGTCGCCTAGCGCAGCGAGCCTTCCTGGGGAACTTGGCCCGCGGTGAGGCCTACCAGATGGAGGCACCATCGCTCTGGGACGTCACCTTTCGCACAGCTGTTGCCCAAGCTGAACTTGAAGACCGTGATAGGCCTGGCGCTTACTACAGGCTCATCTTCCACGCTCCCGATGGCTCAGACGTGCAAATTGCAACAACGCGTCCAGAACTACTTGTCTCGTGTGTAGCCCTTGTCGCCCACCCCGATGACGAGCGCTACAGGCCGATGTTTGGTCAGTTCGTGACGACACCAGTGTTCGGCGTGGAAGTGCCCGTGCTCGCCCACGAGTTGGCCGATCCAGAAAAGGGTACGGGCATTGCCATGATCTGTACGTTCGGTGATACCACAGATGTGACCTGGTGGCGTGAGCTGGACTTGCCGGTGAGGGCAGTCATCGACAGGTCAGGGCGTTTCGCTCAGGAGGCCCCTGCCTGCATCTGTACCGAAACAGGCCTCACCGCCTACCGGCGCCTTGCCGGAAAGACCGTCTTCTCCGCGCAGGAGGAAATGGTGACCATCCTTGGGGAGACCGGTGAAGTGGTTGGCGACCCCGAACCAATCACACACCCTGTGAAGTTTTTTGAAAAGGGTGACAAGCCACTTGAGATTGTTTCCAGCCGCCAGTGGTACATCACGAACGGCGGCCGCGATCTGGATCTGCAAGCCGATCTCATCGCCAGGGGCGACGAGATGACCTGGCATCCGCCTTACATGCAGGCCCGCTACACAAACTGGGTAGAAGGCCTAAACGGCGACTGGCTGATAAGCAGACAGCGGTTCTTTGGTGTACCGCTACCGCTCTGGTACGCCCTTGACGACACCGGCGAGCCTGTTTACGACGACCCGATCACCCCCGACCCAGCCGACCTCCCCATCGATCCCTCCAGCGATACCGCTCCGGGTTACACCGAAGACCAGCGAGGGCTTCCAAGTGGCTTCATAGGTGATCCCGACGTCATGGACACCTGGGCCACCTCGTCACTCTCCCCCCAGATTGCCTGTGGCTGGGACGGTGATGACGACCTCTTCGCACGGACCTACCCAATGGACATGCGGCCCCAGGCCCATGACATCATCAGGACATGGTTGTTCTCGACCGCCGTACGGTCGCACCTCGAAGAGGGTGTCGCCCCCTGGCGCCACTGCGCCCTTAGTGGTTGGGTGCTCGACCCAGACCGCAAGAAGATGTCCAAGTCCAAAGGGAACGTGGTAACCCCTATGGGCTTGCTCGAGCAGTACGGCTCCGACGCGGTGCGTTACTGGGCAGCCAGCGGTCGTCCCGGTACTGATACGGCCTTTGACGATGGGAAGATGAAGATCGGGCGGCGCCTGGCAATCAAGATTCTCAACGCCAGCCGGTTTGTGCTGGGCTTCGGTGATGATTCGGACCAGGCCGGCAGCATTGACACCGCCACAATCACCAACCCGCTTGACCAAGCGATGCTGGCCCGTCTGGCCAGCCTGGTCAACGAGGCCACCTCCGCCTTCGAAGGCTTCGACTACGCCCGGTCCCTCGAGCGCACCGAAACCTTCTTTTGGTCATTTACTGACGACTACGTGGAACTAGTGAAAAACCGTGCCTACGAGGGTGACGAGGCGGGTGCCGCATCAGCTCGAAATGCTCTGCGGATGGCCCTCTCCACCATGCTGCGCCTTTTCGCCCCAATCCTGCCGTTCGTTACCGAGGAGGTCTGGTCCTGGTGGCAGGATGGCTCAGTCCACCGACAGGCCTGGCCCAGCGCCGACGAGATCAGCTCTGCCGCCGGTGCCGGCGATCCGAAGGTAGCCGATGTAGCAGCTGACGCCCTCGCAGAACTTCGTAGGCACAAGACCAACGCCAAGCGGTCCCTCGTTACCCCCGTTGTCACCGCCACAATCACCGACACGCCCGAGAGGCTGAGCCTGCTTCGACCGGTGCTCGCTGACGTAGCCGCTGCCGCTCGGGCAAAGCACATCGTTTTATCAGAAGGTGATGTTCTGTCCTCTGAGGTGGAGCTGGAAGAAGCGCCCGAGTAGTCCGGACCGGGTGACCCACTGACAGACTGGCATCATGGACACGCCGACATTCGAGCACCTGTTGATCGCATGCGAAGGTCGTATGGGCACGCTCACCCTGAACCGCCCTGACAGCCTGAACTCCCTCACCAACGAGGCGATGGCCGAGATTATCGCTGCAGCTGACTGGTTCGATCACCAACCAGATCTTCGAGTGGTGGTAGTGGAGGGTGCTGGACGAGCATTCTGTTCCGGTTTCAACGTGGGCTCCTTCACCGCGGACATGCCCCACTCGCCTGCCGGTGGCCGGACTCCGGCAGACACGGGCCGCCTCATGGCCGACACTCTGGAACGCATAGCGCCGGTCCTGATCGCCCGCCTCCACGGGCACGTCGTGGGTGGAGGTCTCGTGTTGGCAGCAGCCTGTGATCTACGCGTTGCGGCCGACAACACCAGTTTCTTCATCCCAGAGGTTGACTTGGGCATCCCACTGGCTTGGGGAGGCATTCCCAGACTGGTGCGCGAGATCGGACCGGCCCTAACCAAGGAGTTGGTCATGACATGTCGGCCGTTTTGCTCAGCCGAGGCGAAGGCGGCTGGCTTCATCAACCGGGTGGTACCGATGGCCGATTTGGATGCTGCGGTCGGGAAACTGGCTGAGGAAATTGTTTCACGTCCACGTCTAGCGGTCCTTGCGACCAAGGCACACGTCAATGCAGTTACCAGCCAAATGGTCGGTACCAGCCGGGCGTGGTCCGATGCCGACAGTCTGGGCAATGCGCTGAGAGATCCTGAGGCCCAAATAGCCCAAGTCGCTTACCTAGAGAAGATCCGTAACAAGCGTTCCTGAGAGAATAGAGGGTCCTCGTCAGCCACGGGCAGCATCTTCATTAACACTGTGCCCAAGACCCCCAGCTCGACCAGCCTCACTGCAGCAGGTCTACCGCTCAGCACGGTCCGTCATCACCGGGATGGCCCGGCGCGGGGCGATGGAGCACCCCACCGGAGGGCCTGATGACGGCAAACACATCGTCGGCAATCCCCTCACCGTCAAGGAGCATGCTGTAGGCACCGGGCCTGGGTGGTGGAAACACGAGGGTCACTGGCGCCAGTGACGCCAAGTTGGCCAACGTGCCTCCACCGGGTGTGCAACGCAGTGCCTCACCGTCCCAGATGATGGGAACATGAACGACCTTGGGACAACCATCGGTTCCAACAGTAATGACGAACGCCGCGTTGCCGTACTCGTCGAGTCGTTCGGACAGTTCTTCTGTGTCGACTGGATGGCTCATGACCAAACCATAACCGCAGACTGCAGGTGTTAGGGAAGGTGGAGGTAGAGCAGTATGCCAGATATTCAGATAGTTTTTCAGGCATGAGCACGTTCAAAATGGGAGAAGCAGCGTATTTGCTTGGTGTTAGTCCTGACACCATCAGGCGTTGGATCAATGCAGGACGCCTGAGTGCCAAGAGAACAGGCGGTGGCCACCGTCTAGTAGATGGACCCGATCTCGCGCGCCTAGCCCAGGAACTGGCCAACCAATCCAACCAAGACGGCACTGTCCTTTCGGCGCGAAACCGCTTCACCGGCCTCGTCACGAGGGTCCTAAGAGACGATGTAATGGCACAAGTCGAGATCCAGGCTGGACCACACCGCGTCGTATCACTTATTTCTGCCGAAGCCGTTGACGAACTCGGCCTTGAACCCGGCATATTGGCCGTTGCTGTCGTGAAGGCCACCAACGTGGTCGTGGAACGACCCCAGTGAGGAGGCTCCTGATGAGTGCCCTGCTCACTTCCTTGCTTGCCTGCAGCGGATCCGACACTGACAACTTGACAGTCTTCGCTGCCTCATCACTGACAGACGTACTTCCCGACCTGGCAGAAGCATTCGAAGAGCAGACTGGAACCACCATCACAGCCGTGTTCGGCGGCTCAAACCACTTGGCTGCCCAACTCCGCGACGGCGCCCCCGCCGACACCTTCCTAACGGCCGATGCACGCTTCCTCGGCACCAAGGGACTCACCGGGCAATCCATTAGCTTCGCAACGAACCACCTTGTCGTGGCGGTTCCCTCCGGCAACCCTGCCGGACTAGCAAGCGTCGCAGACCTAGCCCGCAGCGAGCTGCGCGTCGTGGTCTGTGCCGAGAGTGTTCCATGCGGTGCAGCAACCTCACACATGGGAATCAGGATTGAGGCCGACTCAAGGGAACCCAGTGTCAGAGCAGTGCTCTCTCGACTCTCTCTGGGTGAAGCCGACGTGGGAATCGTCTACGCCTCGGATGTATTGGCAGTACCACAGGTCGAAGAAGCCTGGCCCCAGCCCCGGGCCTGCCCGTGCATCGCCTACGTAGGCGTGGCGATTACCGACAGTGCTACACCGTTCATAAAGTTCATGGGTTCATCGGCAGCTGCAGAAATCCTGTCTGCCCACGGCTTCTCCACTGAAACCTCCGGCTGATGCAACCCCCACGCCCGATTCTGGCAGTTGCTGCTGTAGCCACCCTCTTCATCTCGTTGCCCGTGATCGGGCTGCTCCAACGCACACCGTGGTCATCGCTTGACGAACTGCTCAGTAGTGAAAGCGTCATTAGGCCCCTGCTGCTGTCGCTGCTAGTGAGCGTCATCGCCGCACTGGTGGTGATCGTTCTGGGAACTCCACTGGCCTGGACTCTGGCCCGGGTTGACATGCCGGGCCGCCGGGTGATCAGGGCACTGGTTCTCCTACCAATGGTCCTTCCTCCGGTTGTAGGTGGAACCGCCTTGCTTTTCGCCCTGGGTCGGCGGGGCCTGATCGGCCAGTGGCTGGATCGGTGGTTCGGCCTGACCCTGCCGTTCACGACCCTCGGCGCCATCGTGGCAGCTGTCTTCGTTGCGCTCCCGTTCTACGTAATCACCGTCGAAGGGACACTCGAATCGGGCTCAGACGAACTGGAACAAATGGCCAGCACCCTGGGAGCTAAACCGACGGGGGTACTACGGCGGATCACACTTCCCCGACTCCTCCCAGCCGTGGGTGCTGGAACGGCACTGGCCTGGGCCCGAGCACTGGGGGAGTTCGGTGCAACCATCACCTTCGCCGGCAACCTGCCAGGTCGCACACAGACCCTCCCCCTTGCCACCTTCCTAGCACTTGAGTCTGACACTGAAGAGGCCCTGGCCCTCAGCCTTGTGATGTTGGCCGTGTCTCTGGCAGTACTCGTCCCGATGCGTAGCCGATGGCTACCTGGCCGTCGGACAGAGCAATGAGTGCCCTCCACATGATCGGCACAGCACACGCCGGCAATCTGAAACTGGACGTAGACCTGAGCATCGAACCTGGCGAAACTGTCGCTCTGCTCGGCCCCAACGGTGCCGGAAAAACTAGCCTCCTACGTATCTTCACGGGACTGCTCCCGCTGACCGGAGGACGTCTAGACCTGTCCAACTGTGCCGTAGATGTGCCAAGAGCAGGGGTGTTCGTAGAACCCCACAGGCGACCCATCGGATGGGTGCCCCAGGATCGACTGTTGTTTCCCCACCTGACCGTGAGACAGAACGTCGGCTTCAGTCCTCGGACCACACGAAAGCACGTCGACCAACTACTCGAGGTCCTAGGCATCGGCGACCTGGCTGACAAAAAGCCGGACGTGTGCTCGGGTGGCCAAGCTCAACGAGTAGCACTGGCTAGAGCGGTTGCTGCCAACCCCGATGTCCTCCTGTTAGATGAGCCTTCAGCAGCTCTCGATATCGACTCGAGGCATCTGATCGGCCAACTACTGGAGGACCGTGGAGACCGGGCAACCCTGCTAGTGACCCATGATCCGGTAGAAGCAGCTACGACCGCGGATCGGATCATTGTCCTCGAAAGCGGCCACGTAACTCATTCTGGGAGTCCTGTGGATGTGCGGACCAGGCCCCGCACGCGTTACGCGGCATCCCTAGCCGGATTGAACACAATCGCCGCTGTAGCCGACAACGCAACTGCTACGACATCCGATGGTGCCCTTGTGGTGCTCGGGGAACCGGCAACAGGACCGGTTCACTTGGTCGTGCCACCTGTCGCCATCGCCCTCCACCGCACCGTCCCTGATGGCAGCCCTCGCAATGTCTGGGAAGCAACAGTCGCCGAACTCCAACCAGCCTTTGGACGGGTCCGGGTGGTACTGGACGGCCCCCTACCCATAGTGGCCGAAGTGACTCCAGCGGCCGCTGAGGTTCTGGGCCTGGTTCCCGGGGCGAGGGTCTGGGCAGCCGTCAAGGCCACTGAAATCACAGTCCACCCGGCGTAGCCTCGGACCTCATGGCAGCCAATACCACCCCAGGTGCAGCCCTTGAAAGATTCAGGCTCGACGAAAAGATCGTCATAGTCACCGGTGCTAGTTCGGGTCTGGGCGAACGCTTCTCCAGAGTTCTTGCAGGGGTCGGGGCGAAAGTCGTCTTGGCCGCACGTCGTGCAGACCGACTCGAGGCCCTTGCCTCCGACCTTCCTGATGCACTGGTCGTAACTGTCGACGTGACCGACCCCGAAGGGCCACAACACCTCATTGACAAAACGATCGATCACTTCGGCCAACTCGACGTGCTGGTCAACAATGCCGGCATATCGCGCGTACTCCCTGCGGTTGACGATGACATCGTTGGCTTTCGCCACGAATTAGAGGTCGACCTAATAGCTCCCTATGAACT
>Ga0208638_1000053_pt1 | contig 94608 bp, 82 predicted proteins | sample ETNtaG_34_FD_185753 | JGI IMG/M metagenome (GOLD analysis project Ga0208638, IMG submission 185753) | Marine microbial and viral communities from oxygen minimum zone, Eastern Pacific Ocean - ETNP201306SV51 (SPAdes) (version 2) | ecosystem: Environmental > Aquatic > Marine > Oceanic ...
TCAATCATGCTTTCCTCGCCCTACGCAAAAAAAGACGTCTTAATTAAAGTAAACGGGGAATTGACTTCCAGGCCGTATATAGATTTAACTATCGATCTTATGAAGAAATTTGGAGTAAATGTTGAAAACAATTCCTATTCATCTTTTTTAATTAAAGCTGGCAATGGTTATAAAGCTAGAGAATATTCGATAGAGTCGGATATGTCCAGCGCTGCTTACTTTTTTGCGGCTGCAGCTATTACTGGAGGAAAAGTAAGAATCGAAAACTTAAATCCCGGCACGATGCAGGGAGATATTAAGTTTGTAGATATTCTAGAAAAAATGGGGTGTGCTGTCCTTAAAGGAGAAAATTTTATAGAAGTCGAAGGAGGCGCTTTAACCGGAATCAATGTCAATATGAACGAAATGCCGGATGCTGTTCAGACTTTAGCTGTAACAGCGCTTTTTGCCGGGGGAGAAACGCGGATTTCAGGAGTGTCAAACCTGAGAATTAAGGAAACTGATCGCATAAAGGCCCTTGCTGTAGAATTGTCCCGACTTGGAGCAGAGGCCAGGGAATTGGATGATGGATTAGTTGTTATACCCGGTAAACTGCAAGCTGCTGAAATTGAAACCTATGATGATCACCGTATGGCCATGAGCTTTGCCCTGGCAGGATTGAAAATTGAAGGTATCAAGATCAAAAACCCGGCTTGTGTAAAAAAATCATTCCCTGATTTTTTTAAAAAATTAGAATCACTTCAAGGAAGCAGATAAGAGCAGATTGTCAGGATTTTTCTGACAACTGCCCCCTTACACCTGATAGCTGAAAAGATATGAACATTGTACTAATCGGATATAGAGGAACCGGGAAAAGCACCGTAGGTAAAATACTGGCTAAAAAATTAAAACGCCTTTTAATTCCTGTGGATGATCTCATAGTAAAAAAAGTTGGTATGAGTATCCCTGAAATTGTAGAAAAGCACGGGTGGGACTATTTCAGGGACATAGAATCAAATGTAACTAAAGAGCTTTCAAATCAAGATAACTGCATAATAGATTGTGGAGGCGGTGTAATCCTGAGGGATGAAAACGTCGAAAACCTGAAACAAAATGGAAAGTGCTTTTTATTAAAAGCGGAAATTGATACTATTATTTCAAGAATTCAGGGAGACGCAAACCGTCCGGCTTTAAAAGAAGGGATGAGTTTCAGGGAAGAACAGGAAAAGGTTTTAAAAGAGAGAGACCCTAAATATAAGGCGGCAGCAGATGTAGAGATAGATACTTCAATCTTGTCCTTAGAGCAGGCGGTAGAAAAAATTCTGGAAAACATTTGACTCATTCCTGAAGAAAAAGAGACGACTCCTTGTAGCTCTCTATCCCTCTTTTCAAAAAAACATTTAATACCGCCGCGACCGGTACTGCCAGCAATATCCCCATAAACCCGAAAAACCGGCCTCCCGCAAGAATAGCCAGCATAATAACAACAGGGTGCAGACCGATTTTATCTCCGACAATACGCGGTGTAATGACCATTCCTTCCATTGCTTGGGCAATACCAAACACCAAAAGCACGCCAAGCAGATGGGCCGCGTCGTGAAACTGCAAAGCAGTGAGAAGAAGCGCCGGGATCAATCCAACCAACAAGCCTAAATAAGGGACTATATTGGCTAAACCCGCGACTATGCCTATCACTATGCTCATTGGTGTACCTATAATCGACAAGCCTATGCTGTAAAAAACTGCCAGGATAATAGCCACGGTTAACTGTCCCCTGATAAAACCACCTAATACATCATTGGTTTCTCGCGTCAGGTCCAAAACAGTTTCCTTATATCTTGTCGGGATAAGAGACATAATTTTTTCTTTAATCGGGTCTATATCTTTTAATAAATAAAAACATGAAATAGGAATAATGATCAGGTTTAGCAGCGTAATGATGAAATTTAAGATACCGGAAAAACCGGACCACAATAAAGAAGATGTGGATGCTAAAAGTTTTGGTGGTAGATTGCCGAGTTTCTTCATCGTGTTGCTGATAGATTCTTTAATCAGGGCTGGATCTTCTTTAATTATATTCTCGAAAATTGGTGAAAACCATTGCTGAATAGTTGCTGTATAGTCCGGCATATTTCCGGCAAGCTTTTCTACCTGCAGTTTTATAACGGGAAAGACAATCATCCCGGTTAATGTAAGTAAAATTAGAATGGATAAAAGGAAAAAAACAATTGCCATGGTTCTGGGTAATTTCCAATCTTCCATCTTGTCAACGAGAGGACCAAGAGCATAGGCAATTATAAAGGCTATAAGGAAAGGAGCCAAAATCTGACGCGTAGCATAAAGAATAACGCAAAAAAGAATTGTTCCGATGATATAAAAGTAGTTTTTACTATCGCTTGATTTCATAAATTTAAATATATTATTTGAAAGTGCTTAGAGAACGCAGTCGGAGCTCTGCTGTGGGGAACTTCAATCCTATGATTTCTAATCTTTAAGTAAAATGTTGGCTAAAAAGCTGTCATAAATCTTTTCTCCCGCGGCCATAAACGCGTTAAGTTCCCCTACTTCCTTATTATCATTTGCTATTGTCACGAATTCGCTTCTTGCTCCCAATATTTTACCGGTTTTAGTTTGATAAGCTTTAAGGCTTATGTTTGCCTGATAGTTGCGTATATTAGGGTTTTCAGGGTTACTTCCTCTATCTCTCGCAACAGCATTGCCTATTATTACAATTTGCGCGCTGCTCAGCAAACCGGCCTGAATAGCAGCCTGGACATCCCCTTTTATTGTTTTTTGTATAAGGGTCTCATCCACCTTATCCATTAAAGTATTCCGGTCAACAACGTTTAAACCTTCTGATTCAATTTTTTGAACTAAGAACATTTCTGAAATTGGAATGTACTCCCAGAAGTCATCTATATTAGAAGAAAACAAACCTCGTTCTTTTATAATAATCAATATCTTCTGGCGTGTATCAATGTTTTCCTTTAATGTTTCCTGTGAGGCGAGTAGGGACTTAATGTAGGCAGGATAGAGAGTTATTTTTAACGTAACAGAATAAATGTTATATTCTTCATCAAATGATTCTGAGAGGAAACTGTAACTATGAATATAATCTTCACTGTTAGAATAGACGCTACTTATCCAGGCATAATTATTCAGCAGTAATCCCGGGGACAGTATTGATTCCACAGTTTTTTCTACTGCTCTTCTTATGGCATCCTTCACAGCGCTCTCTTTTGCCAGTGCCCGGTCATTGTCAACAACCTCCGCGAACCCGCCCATTTCAATAGTATTAATAAAAGAATCTTCCTGGGCTTGTACAGAAGTTATTTTGCCTGAGGAGAGCAGTATTGCTGCTAATAATACAGTTATTTTGACTAAATAATTCATTATTCTATCCAAGTATAGATGACTTTTCTTTATTTGCAATAATAATTATATCTTCGGACTTTTAGAGAAGGTTAATTTTTGGAGTGAAATAGAGTCTTGTGGTTTATAGGTTGAGAAATTCCTATTAAGTTACGGATAAAATAAAAAACATGTCATTGATCTGGTCTGCCTTTTTGGTAATGGGTCAGTTTAAATTAATTTAATCTCACCATGTACTGGATTACAAAGTGGAGTTAAAAAAAAATTAACCTCCCCTTAAGCCCCTACTTGGCAAGGAGGGGAAGCAGAAAGCCACGTTTAACGAGGTTTTCTGCGGGGTGGTAAAAAAAGAATTTAAGCGATAGTAGTTATGATATCATCCAAGCAAAATGGCCCACTACCGTCTTTGTTGTTGTCTTACCTCATCAACCCTGAATATGTTATTATTACGAATTAATCCTTATAGGAGCAGAATCCATGAAGCTGTTTGTATTAACCCAATCCCTGTCATTTAACAGATGTAGAAGAAAGCAGGTAGTCTCATTTACACCAATCCGCTGTCTTAACGGCACTCCTAGTAAGCAAAATGAGTATAAGTACCTAAAAAAAATGAGTACTTGTCTCTATTGATTTTTGATTAATTTGTCGCATAGTTATGTCATTGTATCCATTGCTTCACATTGTTTCCAGGATGGAAATGGGTGGTTGTCTTGAAGCAAAAAAAAATCGGCGGCATAGTGATTTCAGGAATAAGTTGCTGATAACTGTAATTTAGAAAGATCAGTTAATAAATGTGGTACTACATCTGTGTAAAAGCATTTCGTCCACCATTTTAAGGCTAATCAAATGGATAACATAAAACTTAAGAGCATTTTAAGTCCTGATGTGATTTCAGTCACAACGGAAACACCTCTTTCTGAAGCATTATCAATTCTAAGTAAAAAGAGAATCAGTTGCCTTTTAGTTATGGAGAACAATGAACCGCTTGGCATAATAACCGAACGAGACGTTGTGAAAATAGCCGCTGGCGGGAGAGGTATGATCAATAAGAAACTGCCTGAGGTAATGAGTTCTCCGGTTAAGACGGTCCCATCAGGAATGGATATTGTTGAGGGATACTCTGTCCTGCGAGAGGGCAAAATCCGTCACCTTGTCGTTGCGGACGAAGAGGGAGCCATAGAAGGGGTTGTTACTCAAACAAATATTATTAAAGAGCTTGAAGCTAAATTATCCGATAGACGATCGGTTTTTGAAATAATGACTGGGAAAATAGTTGTCTCTAGGCCTGACGATACCATCCATGAAATATCCAGGAAAATGGCAAAGCATTCCATAAGTTGCGTGATTATTGAAGATGAATCAAAACCTATCGGCATAATTACCGAGCGGGATATGGCGAGAATTCTTTTAAGCGGTGTTGATATTTCATCAGAGAGAGTGAGCAATTGGATGTCTTCTCCTGTCTATACTATTGATTCAAATGTGCCTGTTCCTGGAGCATTGCATCTGATGATCCAAAAGAAACATAGAAGACTGATAGTGCATGACGACAAAGGAAAATCCATTGGACTTGTAACTCAGAGCGATATTGTCAGGGGGATGCTTGAAGGCAACTATATAAAAGGCCTTAGAGCAAGCCTGGATAAACAAGAATTAGTGTTACGTAAAAGTGAAAAACGGTACAAACAGCTTTTTACCAATATGCTGAATGGTTTTGTACTTCATGAGGTTATTGTGGATGAAGATAACAGGCCTCTCGATTATATTTTTCTTGAACTAAACGATACCTTTGAAACCATGACGGGTCTTAAACGTTCCGAGATTATTGAAAAAAAAGTTACTGAAGTATTGCCAGGAATTTATAATGAGCCCTCTGACTGGACAAGCGTGTACGGAAAAGTCGGCCTTAGAGGAAAGGAGGGGACCAGGTTTGATCAATATTGCGAACCTTTAGGTAAATGGTATTCAGTGTACGCCTATTGGCCGCAGGAGAAACAGCTTGCAGTAATTCTTGTGGACATTACCGGGCGCATACGGGCGGAGGAAGAACGTAAGAAAAAAGAGCAGTTTATACAACTGGTGCAAGAAGTAACTGTTACTGCTAATGAGGCCGAGACTGTCGAGGAAGCAATTCAGCTTTCTCTTAACAAATTCTGTAATTATATGAATTGGCCAGTCGGGCATGTGTATGTTACTGCTTCTACGGGGACTCTAGTTCCTTCAAAAATATGGCACGTTGAAAATAGAGAGCGATTCAAGGTCTTCCAGAAAGCCACTGAAGGTGCCTCATTTGAACCTGGAATTGGGCTGCCGGGGCGAGTACTGGCAACCGGAAAACCTGCATGGATTACAGATGTAACGAAGGATTCTAATTTCCCCAGAGCGGAATTAGCAAAGGATCTTGGTGTCAAAGCCGCGTTTGGTTTGCCGGTGTTAGAGGGAAAAAAAGTTGTGGCAGTAATGGAATTCTTTGCTGAGGAGGCTGTAGAACCCGATGAGCCCCTATTGGAAACTTTGTCTAATCTTGCTGTTCAAGTTGGACGAGTGACAGAGCGCAAACGGGCGGCGGAGGCGCTTTATAATAAAACAGAGCTTCTTAACCTGTTGCACGAAATAACTACAACTGTTAATGAAACCAGGACTGCCAAAGAAGCTATGCAGATTTGTGTCGATAAGATATGTTCATTTACTGGATGGCCAATCGGGCATGTGTATATAACTGCTTCTACGGGGACTCTAGTTCCTTCAACAATATGGCATATTGAAAATAAGGAGCGATTCAAGGTTTTCCGGAAGGTCACTGAAGATACTTCATTTGAAACGGGAATTGGGCTGCCGGGGCGAGTACTGGCAACCGGAAAACCTGCATGGATTAGAGATGTGACGAAGGTACCGTGGTTTCTGAGAACAAAACCTAGAAAGGATATTGGGGTTAAGGCCGCATTTGCTTTTCCGGTGTTAGAAGGGAAAAAGGTTGTGGCAGTATTGGAATTCTTTGCTGATGAGGTTGCAGAGCCCGATGGGACTATATTGGAAGCTTTGTCTAATCTTGCTGTTCAAATTGGACGAGTGACCGAGCGCAAACGGGCTGAGGAGGAACGCCATAAAATGGAAGAGAAACTCCGTCAAACGCAAAAACTTGAAAGCCTTGGTGTATTGGCAGGCGGTATAGCTCATGATTTTAACAATATCCTCACAGGTATTCTTGGCAATACAGAATTTGCGCTTGATAATCTACCACCTGATTCGCCCGCGCGTAGTTGCATTGAGCAAATCCAGAAGGGCGGTGCACGGGCGGCTGAATTAAGCAACCAGATGCTTGCTTATTCCGGAAAAGGTAAATTCATTATTAAGAATACCGATGTAAATGAAATCATTAAAAAAACGATCTACATGCTTAAGCCGTCCATATCAAAGAATCATCCTATTAAATATGACCTTACTGAAAATCTACCTTCTATTGAAGTCGACGTAACTCAGATCGGTCAGGTGATAATAAACCTTTTAATAAATGCATCGGAAGCTATAGGTGAAAATAAAGGTGTTATTTCTGTCTCCACCAGCACCGAGGAATGTGGAGGTGAGGAATGCCAGAGGTGTAAAGAGATGATGTTCGATGTAGCTCTTCCCAAGGGACAATATGTTGTTATTGAAGTGGCCGACACTGGCGAGGGAATGGATAAGGATGCCATTGAAAAAATATTCGATCCTTTCTATACAACAAAGCTTGTAGGGCGGGGTCTCGGCATGCCTGTTGTTCTGGGGATTATTAGCGGCCATAAAGGAGCTATAAATATTGAGAGTAAACCGGGTAAGGGTACTAAATTTACTATTTGTTTACCGTCGTCCGGGAAGGCCTCATCTACTGAAGAATTAGGAATGGAGGAAGCATCAGAGCCATGGAGAGGGAGCGGAACAGTTTTAGTGGTTGATGATGAAGAAACAGTTCGTACAGTGGCAAAACGCATGCTGGGGAAAATAGGCTTTACTATTTTAACAGCAGGTAGTGGCCATGAAGCGATTGAAATTTTCCGCGATCGCACAAATGAGATAGACGGTGTTCTTCTCGATCTTACAATGCCTATCATGAATGGAGAAGAATGTTTCCATGAACTAAGAAAAATCCGGAAAGATATCCGCGTCATCATATTTAGCGGCTTCAGTAACGAGGAAACAGCCAATAGATTTATCGAGCAGGGTGTTAATGGATTTCTACAAAAGCCGTTTAATTTAAAAACTCTGAGAAATAAAATGCGTAAAGTATTTGAAAGTAACATTTGAAAGCAACCAGCCGTTTTATATTTATGCTCCGCGTTATTTATTCCCTTTAAACTGCTCTCCTCTATTTTTGATTCCCTGCGATGCTATTAAAAAAACATACCTTTGCTAGTAGTACTATTCAATATAAAACCTTTATTAGTATCAAAAATTAGTGATCGTCTGAGGGAAATAAAAAAATAGTGGTTTTTTGATAGAGACTGTTTGACTATTTTCAAGGAATCTGCTGAAATAGATAAAAATAATAAAAAGGATGAACTTTGGAATATAAAATAAAACTATTTCACAATCTAACAGGTGCTCTCTCATTCATCGTTTTTCTTGGCTCCGGGGTCTACATGTTGACCAAGTTCCCGGTCATTGATACATCAAATGAGGCGATTAAACATATCTTTAAAGCAAGCCATATTTATCTTTTACTGGCCAGTCTGCTAAATATGATTTTAGGCGGATACTTTTTGTTGAACGAAAAGAAGGTTGACAAAATATTTCAAGTCATCGGTTCAGTGCTGATCATGGCCTCAACTTTCATGCTCGCTTTCGCTTTTTTTCATGAACCTGGAAATCTTGACGTAGGCCGTCCGATCACAGGTCCTGCTGTAGTTTTGATTTTTCTTGGAGTCATGTTCCATTGGTTGAGTAGAATGGGACAAGGTACTCCCGAGAAAATAGATTGATAATTTGAGTAGGCTTGTTTTTATAACAGAATAATGCGCCTTCTTCGACCTCTGCTGAAATCTGAGAGTTAAATCTTTCAGATTGATATAAATCATTTCACCTCTTCAGACACTCCACTCTCAAAAGCGAACACCCCTCTTTCAACATAACTTCTGCTAATCTTACCGAAGTTACTCAGGACATGTCTCAAAAGGGGTTTCTTAAGACGGACAATACTCTTCAGCCTTATGAAGGGTTTTAGTAAGAGCATTCCTCTCAGCGATCTACTATTCTAATATATATATTTTTTACAAATATCCTAAAGTAAATTATAATTGAAATTATGAGAATATTTAGAATAGCCTTGGAAGCGGTCAGGGGATTGAAGGGCAATAAAGTTAATTTAGTGCTCATGATGCTTGGGATTATTATTGGCATTGCGTCCCTTACTGTGATTGTCTCCATCGGCGAAGGAGCAAAAACCCAGATATTAAACAGAATATCGCAGTTCGGGTTCGGGTCTGAGGCCGTTTACATAGGATCTGGTGCGGGAAAGGTCTTCAGCCACCGCAGAAAAAGAGCCCACACCCTGACACTTCAAGATGCTGAAATCCTCGGTGAACTGGATAATGTTCAATTGGTTGCTCCGTACCAGGGAAAACGTTTACGGACAATCTATAAAAAGGAATCCAGTATAACAAGAATAAACGGCATTACCCCGGAATGGTTTATTGCGAGAACCTGGAATGTTACGGATGGCGACTACATCACGGATGAAGATCTCATTGGTATGAAAAAAGTATGCGTTATAGGCGCCACACCGATGAAAAAGCTTTTTAAAGGTGAAGACGCTGTTGGAAAGTTTGTGCGCATTAACAAAGTCTTTTTTAAGGTAATCGGTATAATGGAAGAAAAAGGAGTTTCAGAAAGCGGGTATGATCCAGACGACCGGATTGTCATACCTCTGACTACTTCAGCAAGACGGCTTTTTCAGCAGGTCCATTTAAACAGTATTCGCCTTCAGCTTCATGATCCCCATGAGGCAAAGGACACTATTGAACAGGTTCGCTCCATATTAAGAGAGCGGCATCATCTGGCTACCACGGCAGAAGATGATTTTAGAATAATAACCCCTGATGTGCTGGTTGAATGGATTACTAAATCAAAAAAGACTCTTACTGTTATGCTTGGAATGATTTCAACCATCTCTCTGCTGGTAAGCGGCATTGTGATTATGAATATTATGCTGGTTTCCGTGAATGAGCGGATAAAAGAAATCGGGATCAAGCGATCGTTTGGAGCTAAGAAGAGTGATATCCTCATGCAGTTTCTTTTGGAATCGACTTTTGTTTCCTTATCAGGCGGTATGATTGGTCTTGTCTTGGGAGGAGTGATTAATTTCTTTATATCGACTTTCTCCAAACTAAAGGCAACCATGAGTTGGGAGTCTTTTGCGCTGGCGTTTGTTTTCTCCGTGCTGGTGGGGATTCTTTTTGGTCTTCAGCCGGCTCGTAAAGCAACACTTATGAACCCTGTGCAGGCAGTGAGATGAGAAAAACAGGGGCAAAAAACCAGGGTCAAGGGGCAAGGGTCAGAAAACTTAATGCTGATCGCTGAAAGCTATTATACCATGAAATATTCTGTCGTATTTAAAGTGGCATTTCAAAGTTTACGAACGCATAAACTGCGCACGACCCTTGCCTTATTAGGAATCGTCATCGGAATAGCCGCAGTCATCGTTATGACAGCAGTAGGGGAGGGGGCAAAGCAAAAAACTTTGGATGAAATTGAAAAGATGGGAAAAAATCTTATTATTGTCAATGCAGGGGAAGTAAAAATGCGGCATGGAGTGGCACGCATAAGAGGCAATGTAACCACATTAAAAACCAAAGATTCAAAAAAGATCGCTGAAAACTCTTCTTATATCAGCAGAGCCGCACCCGGTCATTTTTTGCCGCTGGTAATCAAATACGGGAACGGGATTCTCCAAACGAATGTTATGGGAACGACGCCTGATTTTCTTGAGATAAGAAATTTTGATATTTTGTCCGGTGAGTTTTTTACCTGGCAGGATGTTAAAAGTTCCAAGCGGGTGGCGGTCATTGGAAAAAGCGTGGCAAGAGACCTGTTTGTTGATGACGACCCTTTGGATAAGACCATTCGGATAAGAAAGATTCCTTTTAAGGTAATTGGAATTACAAAGGGTAAAGGGATGGAAGTTGATGGCCGGGATGAAGATAACCAGGTATTTATTCCTATTTCAACGGCTCTGCGCAGATTATTTAACCAGACTTTTATCAGCACTATATACGCCCAGGCAACAGAAAAGGATGATATTGATGAAGCTGTATTAGAGGTAAAGGATATCCTCCGGTTAGAACATAAACTACCGTCTTTCAAGGAGGATGATTTTACGATCAGGAATCAACTGGAACTGATCAAAGCAAAGGAAGAGACCTCCCGGATATTTACGATGCTGATTGCCGGTGTGGCGTCTATTTCTCTGCTGGTGGCGGGGATTGGGATTCTCGCGGTCATGCTGATTTCTGTCAGAGAAAGAACATTGGAAATAGGCCTCAGACGGGCAGTTGGCGCAAAAAAGAGGGATATCCTCACGCAGTTCATTGTGGAATCTCTTATTTTAAGTCTGAATGGTGGTATAGTGGGAATTGCACTCGGAATTATTATATCTTACGCTGTCTCCTTAACCACCAAATGGGACCTCATCGTTCCGAATAATATTATTGTTATTTCCTTTTTTGTCGCTCTTTTTATTGGTATGTTTTTTGGAGTGTATCCTGCCAGAAAAGCTGCTGCATTAAACCCCGGTGCCGCGTTGAAATGTGAGTAGATCAGTGTGCAGAGGGCGGAGTTCAGGGACCAGCCGTTCACCATAATGATAGCTGAGATTCTAAGTTGTATTCGGGACGAAAGTTAATTTAGGTTCCAGGTTTAACCTGAAACTAGTAATAGAACGTAAATTTTTTTTTTGGAGTAATGCCCTAATGATGAAACCAAATTTAACTGAAAGTGTAGATATTAGTGAAAAAGGATTTTCCCAAAAAGGTGAGCCAATGAAATTAGATAAACGGCTCTTTGTCCAGCTTCTTGTCTTCACCGGATCTGAAGACAGTTCTGCAATTATCAACGAACTAAAGGAGTCTAAATTCGAAGGTGTATTGTATGAGGATATTAATGATCCCCGCGGCATAGGGCTGCTCACCTTTGCTGAAAACCCTGACTTTTTTATTTCAAAACTTCGTCCTTTCCTTAATAAAGGAAAGCTCTCAAGGCTAGTTTTGAAACCGGAATATACCATGACAGGGCGAACCTATTCACTGGGACATGAGCGAAATCTGGAAGACTGGCTATTGGAGAGACCGAAACGTGTGTCTCTAGACCCTGATCATTCCTGGGGTATATGGTATCCCTTACGGAGAAGCGGTACGTTTGCTTTGCTTCCTCATGAAGAGCAGATGCAGATACTCATGGAACATGGGACTATCGGTCGTGCGTTTGGCCAGGCTGGTCTTGCACATGATGTTAGGTTAGCCTGCCATGGAGTTGATGAAAATGATAATGACTTTGTGATTGGGCTTATCGGAAAAGATTTGTTTCCACTCTCTGCTATCGTTCAAGCCATGCGAAAAACAAAACAAACATCAACATACATAGATAAGATGGGACCTTTTTTTGTCGGAAAGGCTATCTGGAAAAGCGAACAGTGAGAAGCTTTTAACGGTTGGCTTTATAACGCTGCGGATAACCTGGACAAAAAGCATAAGCTTTTTGGATCAGAGTTAATCCGTTTGTTATGTTCCTCACTAGTTATAGCAAATCTGGCTTAACTTTTTTCAGGGAGCCATCCAAGTGCCTTATGTACCTCTTTGAAACCAAGAAACCATCTTGCCAATGTTTCTGTAACAGCCTTTTTCTCATCCTCAGGCGTTGATTTAGTAATTTTTTCTGCACATTCATAGACATTCTGTCCGATGCATTTATTTTTAAAGAGTTCCCTTTCCACGCATTCCAAAAAGACGAGATCGGACAGAATAAGATGAGTAAGCCAATCCCTAAAGATTAGTTCTGATAAGGGAACGGAGTCTCCGTGAACAATTTTGCTCCTCAATTCGTAGAAATCCCAAGCCCAGCAGCCAGCAAGACTTAGGTTGAAATCTTTCCCTCTGTGGTTAGTCCTTATTTCTCTATTAAATTCATCGGATGAGATATTACATTCGAGATATTCAACAAAATATTTTCGTTTTCCATTTAGAGGGAATTTCAGAAAGATTTCAAATCCAGTTGACATCATGACCACTTTTGAAAGATCAGAAATTTGTTCATTTTCCGTATGAGCTAAACGAAACCATTCTAAACTTCGAAACAAACGTTGCCTTAAATCTTTAGGGAATTCAGTAGAGAAACATTTGCTAAAAGCGCTTATGAGTTCTTCATTCGGTCTACCGAAGCTTCCTCCCATTGTCCATGGCCTTGAAAAGGTGATGTCACCGATTTTCCATCCTCCACTTGTGAGACTGCCAGCTTTAACATTAACGTAATCATTCTCGATTTTGAAGTTCTGTGTTACCAATTCAAAAGTATCAGAGCTAGGGGGGCCGAAGTTTCTATTATTAGTGCAAACGGCATTCCTGCATTGTGGGGCTACGATGGAGAATATTAAAGCATCGGCACAATTCCTTAATTCTTGGAACTCCGAATTGTTTAGAATACGAAAATCATTATTACCGTGCGAACATACCGTGACGGTATCAACCAATTTACCTTCATTATCAACATATGAATCTAAGTACCGGTCTAGATAGCTTCTTAAAGCTCGATCAATGATCTTGTTTTCCGCTTCCTTTGAATACAACCAAAAGGTCACCGGACCAAGAGTGACTGAAGTACTTAATCCCGCCCAGGGCATGAAAGATATCTGTAAATGCTGGTTTATTGACATCAATAATGCCTACCTCTCAATACATAACGCTATGCGTGACCTACGTGGCAAAAACGGTTGCAAGAAACACGCAGAGCATTGTTCCACGTTAGGTCTACACAATTGTTATGTGCTTCATGTTTTAAATCTTTAATAGTAGTTATTAAATGAACCTGCTTTTGCGTTTTTTCAAATGCAGGACACAAACTAAACAACCAAGTCCCATTTTTTACGAAGCGAAGCAAGTAATAAATTGGACGTTGATAAAAGTAAATCTATAAGCAGTCATGCAGAGTTTGACCCCTTCATTCTATGATTCTTCATTTCACTATCATATCAAGCAGCACTCGGAATGGGGTCACTTGGAGCAAGACCACCGCATGAATTACGAGAAAGACCCATGGAACATAGATTTCAACATGCGTGAAAGGCAGGTAAAGCTCTGGTGCCTTCCCTCGACCAACAGCTTCCCATTCAGCATCGTAAGGCGAGAGGGGAAGCTGAGATTCCATCTCGTGAACGACTTTGAACTTTGCGGTATTCAAATCCTTGTAAGATACAACAAGGCGGTACCACATATATGACAACACAATACCGGCAGTGGCAATAAGCCAGTAGCCGGAATATCTTTCGTTTCCCATGCCAAGATAGCTGGTTAGGGCTACTAGGGCAGTATTGATGGACAGAAAGAATGAATTGGCTGATTGTCTCCGACTACTAATTCTGTCAGCCACCTCAACATAGAGTTTATACTGATCAAGAATTAGGTCTACACGCTTTTCTGGAGAAATGTGCTCTTGCTCATTGAGCAGAACCTGTTTGTGTTCTTCACTCATCGGGCTCCCCCGATGAGATCCTTTAAATTCTTCCATGTCCACTCATATATCTTATCTGAGGATTTTGCTGCCTTCGGCTTCTTGCATGTCTTGCCGTTTCTACCCCAAAGCAGGAAGTAGTTAACTTCTTCCTCTTGCGCGATTTTCACCTCGGCGCTGACGCCAGAGGCTGTATCGGTATGCTCGCCGCATATCACCGCTACCACATCGCACCCTTTGATTCTAGTACGGGCTTTCTTCTTCCAATCTTCAGAGATGGCCTCCTTGATCGAGAAGTCGGCAATCTCAAAGGGAGAGTCCTCGTTCTTGGCTTGTCCAACTAAGAGGTTCTTAAGATCCAAGTCGTGGTCATAATCAAAACTAATAAACACTCGTTTCTTCGCCATTTTTGCCTCCTTTCATATAACGCCGGTGGTTACAGGCTGCGAGCAAAGTGGAAAAAACTCTGCAATTCTAAAAACTATGATAGCAGTGAGCTAATAAAATAAAACGGCGACTCACTGTTCGCAGTCATGTACACCACATGGTTAGCCAATGCTATTTGTATATTTCACGCAAAACCTTCATTACTTTTTCTTTAACTGTCTCTTCGGATACCTCGCTTAGCTGTAAACTTCCAGAGGAACCGCTATGGCCACCATGATTTGGTCGAATTGTACTTTCATGAAGCTGAACTAACTTTCCACCCTTGTCACAGTAAAAACAAACGTGTGCGTGCTCATCTAAAGATGAAATGCTATCCTCGGGTGAGATATTGAAGTATATTGAAATTTTAGCCGGTTTTTCTTTTCTATCGTACGTTACGCCATCCGATTCTTCTTCAATTCGAGACAGCCTCCCTCTGGCTTCTAGCTGTGCTTTAACATGCTCCAAAGCAGGACGTATAATACTGGTTGCGACCTCCTCAAATGCTGACAAAAATTCAGCGGCCTCATCTCGAGCTTTTTCTTGCACTTCTGCATGTTTCTTTTTCTTCTCATCATTTTTTTTAAGAAGCGAGTCAAGTTCGGAATCAAAGTTTGTGCTCATTTTTCCTCTCCTTTATTTATGGCTAACATTAATATTAAGTATACAGTCTACCTAACAGTTAAAGTGCAGTCGGGAATTAGCTTCGCCCCGCTGAGCGTGGCTTCGCAGATTCGCCCAAGGAGGAGTAGCTACGAAGACTTGAATTCTGTGTTAGGCCGCTAGCTACCTAAAACAAATTTACTTTGTTGATATTGTCAATTAACACAAGCATGCAAATAATTGAAGTACGTTTTAAATTATATGAAACATATAGAGTTATAAAGAGTATTGATTGTTATTTTATTCATAAATAATTATTTCTGCAAGTGATTTATTGTTGCAAGGCTACCCGGCTAAAGATGTTAGGCTGCATGCAGCATAATCTATTAAGTCGGAATGCAGTAAAATACCCATTTAGGTTGCAGTTTTCTTTTTTTCGGGGGATGGGCTCTTAAGGAAAGAAATTAGATGCTGATTAACGCGGATCGTTATGATTTCTTAATATTTTTTTCTCTAATCAGCGTCAAATATTCGTGTTTTTTCTTATCTTACGTGGGCTGAGTGTTTCCATTTTAGATTGTAATTACCCTGTTTATCCTGTCATTTTTTTTAAGAAAGCTGATAGCTTCTTCCGCAGCCTTGCTGGAGGTTGAAATGCAATCGCTTATACCTATGCCGTTAAAGGCGCTTCCAGTAAGGTATAAACCCGGGTGCTTTGCAGTAAGTTCTTCGATTTTTTTTATCCTGTCAATGTGTCCTATAACATACTGAGGCATTGCCTTTTCCCACCTGTAAATTTTTGTGAATATCGGCTTAGATTCAATTCCCGCTATTTCTTTAAGCTCATTTCTAATCATCTGTTCCATTTCCCTGTCATCAAGAAAGACAAGATCTTCATTCTTTGGTCCTCCCACGAAACACCGCAAAAGCATGCTCCCATCTGGAGCCCGGTACAAAAATTTGTTGGATGTATAAGTGGCAGCCATGATTTTTCGGTTTGAAATCCCGGGGACGATAAAGCCAAAACCATTATTTATATGATTCAGATCAGAAGCCGAATATGCTAATGAAACAGTGGCTGTCGAGGCATAAGGGATTTCAATTAATTTGTCAGCAAGACGTGAATCCAGTTCTCTCAATAAGGTTGCGGTAATATAAGATGGCGTCGCCATTATTACAGAATCGTAAAATTTGATACCACCGGCTTTCAATGACACCTCATAACCACTATTCTTTTTAATAACAGTAACTACTTGATTATCAGTTAGTTTATTAGTATTTCTTAGAGTACTTTGGATGTTATCTGTCAGTTCCTGAAGTCCTTTTTTCAGAGTCATGAACATGGTGTATTTTGCTGTCCTTCCCTTCATCATCGATAGCATCTCTTTTCTTCGGGAGAGCATGCCTCGGATGAGACTGCCATATTTTTGCTCGAGGTCGACAAAGCGAGGAAAGCTTGCGTTAATACTCATGGTCTCCGGGTTTCCCGCGTGGATTCCCGCAACCAGAGGTTCGGCAATTTTATTAAGGAGTTCTTTTCCCAGTCTGCGGGTAACGAAATCAGAAAGAGATTCTTCGGCAGGATTTGTTCGTTTTGGTATAAAAGGTTCTAAGGCCATTCTCATTTTCCCGGGAAAAGAGATCAGAGAGCTCAGCAGTATTGGCATGATCATAGTCGGAATCATAAGAATTACCCCTTCCGGCAGGTCATGGAGTTTATTATTCCAATAAACATAGGTTCCTTTTTTTTCTTCCCTTGTTTTTAGAAGTTCTTCTTGAAGGCCGAGTTTTTCACAAAGTTTCAGGGAGGCCGGTTTTTCTGAAAAAACACAATCCGGTCCGCCTTCCACGATGAAATCATCTACCTGTTCAGTGAGGATATTTCCTCCCATCCTGCTTTGTTTTTCAATCAGGTCGATTTCAATCGAGACGCCATTATCAGCGGCTTCTTTTTCAAGGCTGTAGGCAGCGGATAAACCGGCAATGCCGCCTCCAATAACCGCTATTTTTTTTATGTTTTGTTTGTTACCCATATCTATACCTATTTACTGTTAAGAACACAGAGCATGCTGAGATGCTTCGACAAGCTCAGCATGACAGTTTTTGCCGAGAAGATATTAATTTTTGTCATCCTGAGCCTGACGAAGGACCATCGCGATTCAAAATTTCCATAACGATTTCTGAAAGAGCTTCAATGAATTTTGGGGAATCATTTAAAGATTTCGTTCGCTGAAAATTCAAACCGAGAGATTCCGTTTTTTGCCGGTAAACTATGTCAATATCATATAATATTTCAACATGGTCTGAGACGAAAACGATCGGCACAATCAGCACATTTTTATATCCCTCTCCCGGCAGGCTTTCAAGCATAGAATCGACAGTTGGTTCCAGCCATTCGCCCGGAGCAAGCCCTTTGCTCTGATACCCGAGTTTCCAGTCCAGGTCCCCAGTAAGGGACAAGACACCCTTAATTGTTTCGTTGATTTGGTGTACATAAGAGTCATCGTTATCCATAACTTTGAGAGGGAGGGAGTGAGCGCTGAAGATGACTGCTGTCTTTTGTCCGTTTTCCTTGAATAGTATCATTGCTTCAGTGATCTTTTCCGCCACTGCTTCATGGAATAGATGGTTCATGTGCCATTCAGGCACAAATCTTAAATCCGGCTTTTCTTTTAAACCGTCAAGGCCGTCAGAAACATCTTTCTCATAACCGTTAGCTGAATAATTTGATCTTTGCGGTGTCATGCATATTGCGATAATTTTTTTACAACCGGTATCTGCTATTTCAGAAAGAGTTTCTTTAATGAAAGGATGCCAGTTGCGCATACCGATATATACGCCTGAAATGGATTCAGATTTTTTTTCAAGTTGTTTTTGCAATGCCTGCGCCTGCAAGCGTGTTATTTCGGTTATAGGTGATTTTCCTCCTATCTGACAATACCTTTCCTTTATGGTCTTTATCACACCCGGGGATGGTACACGGCCTCTCATTACATTTTTCAGAAAGGAAGGGATAGCTTCAATGGAGTCAGCGCCACCAAAGGCAAGGAGCAAGATTGCAGTGTTTTTCATAATAGAATTAAAAAATAAAGCAAGTGAGGTTTTAATCTGAGTTGATTTAATAGTATATAAGCAGAGAAATAAAATGTCCAAATTTAAAGAGTAGAACAAATTGACTCCTAAATTCTATTTTGATACTCTTTCATTAATCTCAAGGAGCTTCTCTTAACTCATCACTCATGGCTGCAATTATTAGTTTCAATTGTTGTGGTTCAGTGACAATTTTAAACCCCAAAGCACTCATAAAAAAATTTTCAAAATATTTTCAAAAAAAACGAGTTACTCTGACATGATCGCAGGGAATCTGCTCGCAAAACAGATTGAATGTTTAAAGTAGAAAAAAAACCTTTTGGAAAGTTTACTAAATTAAAACTTCTTAACACAAAAACAGGGGAGTTCGTTGCGATTGTTCCAGCGTTTGGCGCAAATATTAATGAACTAGTTTTAAATAAAAATGGGAAAAGTTTTTCAGTTATTGAAGGAGATGAAAACTACGAAAAACTTATAAAAGATAGATGGTTCAAAGGTGCAAAACTAATTCCTTTTCCGAATAGAATCAATGATGGAGTTTATCTTTTTCATCGAAGAAAATATCACTTGCCTATAAATTTTCCTTCTCAGAACCACGCAATCCACGGTTTAATATACAATAAAGTTTTTGATATAGAGAGGGTTTCAGAAAGAAAAAAGTCGGTAAATGTAGTTCTAAAATACGTTTATGATAAGGAAATTACTGGTTATCCTTTTTGCTTCGAGGTAAAAATCTATTACACTTTGACACCAAAAGGTTTTGAATGCAGAACGGTACTAAGAAACATAAGCAAAGAGAAAATACCTGTAGGTGACGGCTGGCACCCTTATTTTAGAACAGGAAATAAAATTGATGACCTCTGCTTAAAACTCCCTTCAAAAAGAAGGATAAAAGTCAATAAAAGAATGATTCCCACGGGTGAAAAGGTTTTATTTGATAGATTTTCAGTTCTTAGAAAAATAAAAAATTACAAATTTGATACAGGGTTTGCACTACCGAAAAAAGAAGGAATTGCATCGACAAAACTTTATGATGAAAAGAAAAATATCACTATTATTGTTTGGCAGCAAACTGGAAAAATGAAATATAATTACCTGCAAGTTTTCATCTCTCCCTTAAGGAACTCTATCGCCATAGAACCGATGACCTGCTATGCTAATGCTTTTAACAACAAAGAGGGACTAATTATTTTAGCACCGAACCAACAGTTTAAAGCAAGTTACGGTGTGTCCATTAAATAAAAAAAATGTAATACTTTTTATTCTATGACTAATGAACTTATTGAAACAATCGTAAGTGAAGATGATAACTTACGCCATCGCTCTATTCATTTTCTGTTGAAAGGTAAAAGCAAAGATAATCTTTTTAAACTCGTCAATGAACTTGAAACTTTCAGAAAGTCTGCTGATAATCTTTACCACAGGGTTCGAGCTTCCCTGTTTCTTTTTGTCATATACAGGTTCTATCTTCAAGAGAATAAGGAACTACCAATTTGTGGAGAAATCCATTTCAATGGGATAAAAGCCGCCTATAACAGGGATTTTGAGGAAGCAATAAATGTTTACATAACAGAAACAAAAAGAAAAGGATTTCTTAATGGCGGCATAAGCAGCGCGTTAGCGGATTCATATTTCAAGTTGTCCTTCAAGTACCTGCTTGATCAAGTAAAACATTCCATTAGCCAGAGCAATGGTAATTTCTATCTCTTTAATACCAAATCTCTCAATGAATACCCATATTCAGTGCCGGAAGAGTTAACCATCTCTGACCCTGAAACAGGTCGATATCCTGTTGGTCTGGATACCTCTCCTGTTCGGCTTGACCCGTCACACAGCGGGTGGTCTGATATTTTTTTTCTTGGGATGGACTTCCCTGAGGGTGCAAGGGTCATCAATATATCTATTAATTTAAAAGTTCAAGGAGACGATAAATCTGCACTTCCCCCCTGTGAGTGTTTTTGCCAGTTCATTGAAGATCCGGTTATAGAACTCACCTCGATTGACTTGAAAGCCTCAAAAAAAATAGACTCATTACAAGAATTTTTCAATTTCGGAAGTGATCATCTCTCTCTGTTAAAGGCCGGGGTTATTGCTTCAGGTATTATACCACCCTCTTTTGAAAACAGGGATATCCGTTTAAAAGATTTACTATTCAAATTATTAAATAAGTGTGGCGGGATTAAGATAGTTACCAGGGTGAATGGAATACCAAAGGGATCTCGCCTGGCGGTTAGCACCACGCTTTTAGCAACAATTATTACACGTTTAATGAGACTAAGTGGACAGATTAAGAACCAGACCGGCCCGATAAAAGATGAAGAAAAGCGAGTAGTTGCTTCAAGGGCAATCCTTGGTGAATGGTTAGGGGGTTCTGGTGGAGGCTGGCAGGATTCCGGCGGGTTATGGCCCGGTATAAAAGTCATTACTGGAAGATTAGCACAACCTGAAGACCCTGAGTTCAATATCAGCAAAGGGTGTCTACTCCCGGATCATTATTTGCTGTCCAAAGACGAGGTTCCAAAAGAGATTGAAGATCGTATTATTAATTCACTGGTTTTAGTTCATGGTGGTATTTCTCAGAATGTCGGCCCTATCTTGGAGATGGTTACTGAAAAATATCTCTTAAGATACAAAAAAGAGTGGAACGCTCGAATAAAGGGGAAAAACCTTTTCGATAAGATAGCCGAAGCCCTCAAAACCGGAAAAATGAAAGAGCTCGGCCGATTAACAACTCAGGACTGGGAAGAAGCCATACAACCCATTATCCCATCGGTTAATAATGCCTTCACTGAAAATTTGATTCTTAAGCTTAAGGAGGAATTCAAGAAAGATTACTGGGGGTTTTTAATGCTTGGTGGAATGTCGGGTGGTGGTATGGCATTTATTCTAAACCCGGAGATTAAAGAAATATTTAAAGAAAAAATAGTTGGTATTATGGATGAATTAAAAAATACATACAGTTATTCATTCCCCTTTATTATAGATCCTGTCGTATATGACTTTGAGTTTAATCATGAAGGTATTGTTGCGCACTTACTAACTGGAGAGAATGCCAGAATTCCGGAAATCCGATCCGTTGACTCTGCAAAAAAAGAAAACTCTGAATATGACAATGAAGGTTTAAAAGAGAAAGAAATAAAAAGAAAATATGGTTTTAACTCGGAGTCACACGAACAAATGAGAAAGCTATTAAAAAAAGGGGAGATTGGCCTTGCCAGAAACCGTCTTCCGATTTCAACTATCATACGAAATGTAAAAGATAAAGAAATCTTTCATTTCGAAAACGGGAAAACTGATCCTGAACTTTACCAAATAGGATTGAATGCATTAAAAAATAACGAGCTCGCAGTAATTTCATTTGCCGGAGGTTTAGGCAGTCGATGGTCAGATGGAGCAACTGTGGTTAAGGCCATTAACCCTTTTATAAAAATGGAAGGGAAATATAGGACTTTTTTAGAAATCCACCTTGCGAAGACCAAAAAAACAGGAAAACTATTCGGAAATAGAATTCCACATGTTTTCACAACAAGTTATTTAACTCATGACGCCATTGTTGCTTTTTTAGATGAGTTTAATTATTTTGATTACAGTAGCCATCTATACCTTTCGCCGGCAAAAACTATAGGCCGTAGACTTTATCCAATGGAAAGAGATCTTCGGTTTCTTTGGGAAAATCACCTTCAGCAAAAGCCTGATGAAAATGTCCAAAAAATTAATGACGATATCCATAGGGCATTAATAGACTGGACAATAAAAAAAGGTGAGGGAGAAGATTATTCAGAAAATAGACACATTTTGAGATTTAACCCGCCTGGTCACTGGTACGAGGTTCCAAATCTTTTAAAAAACGGTACACTTGCAAAAACATTGAAAGATAACCCCAAACTGAAATACCTCTTCTGCCACAATATAGATACGCTGGGTGCTAATATCGAACCCTCCCTGCTTGGAATGCACATTGCAAATCAATCTTGCTTGAGTTTTGAAGTAATCCCCCGGCGAATAGAAGATCAGGGTGGTGGGTTGGCAAAAATTAATGGTAAAATTGCGCTAATTGAAGGTATGGCTCTTCCCGTAGAAGAAGATGAATTCAAATTAACTTATTATAATTCTCTTTCAAATTGGGTTACTATTGACTCCCTTCTAAATTTCTTTAAACTGGATAGAAAGACAATCTTGGAAGCTGAACACAGAAAGGAAAGTAACATAAAAATTTTAGAGGCAATATTCAAAGTTGAAGAGAGGATACGCACTTATCTTACGATTAAAAATGTTAGATATCTTTGGGGAAACGGACAGGAAGATATTTTTCCCGTTGCGCAGTTTGAGAAATTGTGGGGAGATATGACCAGTTTGGATGGTTTAAAAGCTAGCTATGCTTCAGTCTCAAGATTTCGCGGACAACAACTGAAAGTGCCTTCTCAATTACACACCTGGATGACTGACGGCTCCCTGGATTATCTTAAAGCTAGAGTATGTTTTGGGTGAAGCAGGAAAAGAAGGGAAAAATAAAATATTGATTGTTGTCATTAAATATTGGAGGTCAATATGTATAAAGGTAAAAAAGTAGCGCTGGTAAGAGGTGAAAATCGTAAGGAAAATCTGAAAAGGTGTCTTGGTTTAATAGTAGAAGATATGGAGCTAATAAAAAAAGCCAAGAACATCCTCATTAAACCGAACCTTGTAGCTATAAAACCTGAATTTGCCAACACTCACGTGGAGTCAATTGAAGCGGTTATTGAATTTATCAGGGAGATGGCGCCGGATACTCCAATTACTGTAGGCGAATCCTCTGCTTCCGCCTTTTACAGAGGACTTTCAACTGAGAGTGTTTTTAAGGATTTAGATTACTACCGTATTGAAAAAAAATATAGCAATGTTTCCTTAACACACTTTGACAAGAGTAATGATTTTATTAAGAGCCCAATTTTATCAATAGTGGGTGATACTCAATTAAGAATTACAAAGCGAGCCGAAGATTATGACTATAAAATTTCCCTATCAATCCCAAAAACACACAACTTTGCTATTGCCACTTTTGGCATTAAAAATATGGTTGGCTTGGTAATAAGACAGGACATGGCTATGATACACGGAATGAAAGGAGGCATTGAAGTGGATGCTCCAAAAACTATTCTAGATAGACTGCCTGCGGGTACAGTATCAAGGGCAAGAAAGCTCCTCCCCAATGGGCTAATTAATTTTTTGTTCAGGCAATATCCCGCGTATAGAAGAAGTGTAAAAATGATTCACAAAAATATTGCAGAACTGGCAAAAAGGGTATGGCCTGATCTCGTTGTCCTTGACGGTTTTGTTTGCATGGAAGGGGATGGCCCGGTAAATGGTACACCTATAGATTTAAAAGCTGCTGTTGCTTCTACTGATCCAATAAAGGCCGATGGGTTAGGCGCAAGACTTATCGGATTTAATCCTGAAGAAATAGGTTACTTATATTATTTACAAAAGGAAAATATGGGAGATTTCTCACTTGAAAATTTTGTAGGTGATGATTTAAATAAAATAAAGAGAAAGTTTACTCCTCACGCTACTTTTGATATTCAGAGTCAGTGGCACAACACTATAGCGGCACATAGTCACGGATGATAAGATAATCCGAAAGCAAGAAGCAAGATAGCGGTGTTTTTCATTTTCATTTATTATACTATTTAGTAAACGATAGGTTTGTAGAAGTTAACATTCAGCTTTATCTCTTTTGCTAATTGCTGACAGCTGAACGCTTATTTTCCACTGAAATTATGAACCATCTCCACAAGAGCGATTACATTATCGACAGGGGTTTGAGGAAGGATTCCATGGCCGAGATTGAAAATATGGCCGGGGCGTCCATCTGCTCTTTTAAGAATGTCTTTGACTCTCTTTTCTATCTCTGCAGGATTTGAAAGGAGAACCAGGGGATCCAAATTGCCCTGCACGGCTTTGTCAAAACCAATTTTTTTCCATCCCTCATCCAGGTTGATCCTCCAGTCCAACCCAATAACATCGCCTCCGGCTTCCTTCATGGATTGGAGGAGGGTAGTTGTATTTGTACCGAAATGAATCACCGGTATATTGATCTCCTTTTTGATATTTTCTATTATTTTTTTCGAATGAGGGAGCACATATTGACGATAGTCCTCTGTGGAGAGGCAGCCAACCCAGCTATCAAAAAGTTGTACTGTCTCAGCACCGGCTTTTATCTGAGCCAAAAGATAGTTGATTATTACATCTGAGATTTTACCCATAAGCCTGTTCCATGTTTCCGGTTCGTTATACATCATTTTTTTCGCGTGAATATAGTTCTTTGAACTGCCCCCCTCGATGATGTAGCTGGCCAGGGTAAAAGGAGCTCCGGAAAAGCCTATCAAAGGAACTTTGCCATTTAGCTCCTGTTTTACAATGCGGATCGTTTCCGGTAAAAATGGAAGTTCCTCATCGGTATTAATAAGTTGTAAAGCATTTACATCTTCATTTGTTCTGATAGGATTGTTTATCACAGGTCCTTCATTCTTTGCGAATTCCAGTTTAATTCCCATCGGCTCCAGAGGGAGCAGGATGTCCGCGAATATTATCGCTGCGTCCACTCCAATACGGTTTATAGGTTGTAAAGTAACTTCCGCAGCCAGGTCAGGAGTCTTGCACATAGTAAGAAAATCTACTTTTGATCTTATCTTTCTGTACTCCTCCATATAGCGCCCGGCCTGGCGCATAAGCCATACAGGAGTATAATCGGTTTTTTCCTTTCGGCAGGCTTTTAGAAATTGGTTATTTGTAGTCATTTTAAAGATTATCGGACAGGATATTGTATATATACTGTAACTTATTCAATGTATAGATTAACTTGGAGACAGTCAAGATCAATTACTCAACTAATTTGCAGAAGAATATTTTTTGAGGTCTTTATCGAAAGTGAAAAGCGGCATTTTTTTGGCTTTTAGATTTTTCACATAATATGCAGTCAACAATGTCCAGGTTTTTTTTAGAAAACAAATTTAAAGCATCAATCAATTCTTTTTTGTCACTATTTATAACTCCTTTATAACTCAAAAGTTTAATCAGGCTTTCAGCAGCTTCATTTCTTGGAACGCGGTAGATTTTTACTAATACATAGATACATTCTGCTATAACACTTTCGAGGAGAACAATTTTTTCTTCGCCGTCTTTAACTTTTTCAAAAAAAATTCTAGCAGTTTTAGAGAGTCTAACATCATCATTCAGTAAATACCGAATAATGGTGTTTGTGTCAGGTAGTTTATTTACCGGTTTTATCATGAGCTGCTTTTTCCCAGGCTAAATCTCTTGCTTTCTTAAACGGAACGCGTCTTTTTGCGTATTTGCTTAAAGCCCCGGAAACGCTTTCTACCGGCTTAATGACAATGTTGTTTTTAACGAGTTTAAACTCAACAACATTGCTGTTTAACCTATCCCTGATTTTTTTTGGAATAGTGACCTGACCTTTAGAGGTGATTTTAGCTGCAAAAGACATAATATTACATTACTTATCAATTATTCATTCCTTATCAATATTGTAATGAATAACTAAATTATTATCAATGCTTTTTTTGGCAAGTTTATCCTGTTAATATGAAATGATTGATATTAAAAAACAATTTTGATAGTCTTAAAAGGATAAAAAAATCTTCTGATTAATGTTATGCTTTTAATCTGTTTGGCGAGTACATTCCCCTTAGCTAGTTATGGGGAGTTTTAATATTTATTTGAATAAACATCCAGGTTATGCAAAAATAAGATTTCCTTAATAACCTTTGTCTGAATTCTATTAAATTTATTGAATGGAGAAAATGAAAACCGAAATAGAAGTCGTTAAATTACCTGTTACAAATGAATTAGGTTTTTATGAAATAAGGATGGAAAGCATTGGTGGTTTTGGGGCCAACCTGGCAGGAAAAATTCTGGGCGAAGCTGGAATCCTTCTCATGGGTTACAACGGTTCGAATTTTTCCAGCTATGGATCAGAAAAAAAAGGATCGCCTGTTAGATCCTTTGTGCGTTTTTGTGATCCCGACGTCCTGGTTAGAACTAACAGCCCTGTTACAGAACCTCACATGCTGGCAATTTTCCATGAAGAGATGGTTAAAAGTAACCCGGTAACTCAAGGGGTGGGAGTAAACACCACTATTGTGATGGCCACTTCAAAATCCCCTGCTGAAGCAAGGGATTTTCTGAAATTGCAAGGCGGTACAATGCATTGCGTGGATGCAATGAAGATAGCCGTAGAAGAAAAAACCAGGATCAATACCGCTCTTCTTGGAGCAATGTGCAAAGCATCTGGGTTCATTAATCCCGATGCTATTAAAGAAATGATATCGAAAAACCTGGGGAAAAAATATGCCTTCTTAATTGATGCTAATCTGAAAACCTTTGACAGAGGCTTCGCGGAAGGGGTTTCAGAACATTTTGACGATGGAAAATACCCTTTTGTGCCTTTTAAAAGAAAAGGTCAGGAATTAGGCTATCTGAATCAAACAATCGGGGGAACCCTTACAACTCCTGCAACCACTATTCATAAAGATTTATCTTCCACCAGAATGGGCTGGATCCCCGTTCTCAACTTGAGTAAATGCACTTCCTGCGGTGAGTGTGATATTACCTGTCCTGACTATTGCTTTGTTTGGGAAAATGGCGTGGACAAGAAAGGCAAGGAAGTTCGCCTCCTGAAGAGTATTGCCTACCATCACTGCAAAGGTTGTTTAAGGTGCGTTAATATTTGTAAATTCGATGCACTCGAATCATGCAAAGAATACGAAGTAGACCCAAAAATTATTGAAAAGGGTTTTAGCGAGTAGATCAGGGATCGGTGGTCAGGTGTCAGAAAAGATTATTTGTTTCTGAGTCCTAACCTCTGGTCCCCGGCCACTGACAACTGATAGAGGAGAATTTCATGGCGGTAAAAACCGAAGTAAAAAAAGAAAAGAAAGGTACTGCAGTCCAAAAAGTTGATTTTAAAAGCGGCAATGAAATGGCAGCTATAGCCGCATCCCATGTTAATTATCATGTTATGGGATATTACCCCATAACCCCTTCCACGGAAATAGCGGAGTACCTTGATGAAATGTCTGCGAACGGAGTACACGATATTTCTTTAATTCCTGCCGACGGAGAACATGGCGCTGCGGGAATCTGTTATGGAGCTACAACCGCCGGGGGTCGTGTTTTTAACGCCACTTCCGCTAATGGTCTGTTATATGCTCTGGAACAATTGCCTGTTCAATCCGGCACTCGTTTTCCTATGGTTTTAAATTTGGTCTGCCGTTCTGTTTCAGGACCGTTGGACATACGTGGAGATCATAGTGACGTAATGTCCACATTGAATCTCGGCTGGATTATCCTTCTTGCTAAAGACCCCCAGGAAGTTTATGACATGAATATCCTTGCGGTGAAAATAGGTGAACTGGAAGATGTGCGCCTGCCGGTTATTGTCGCCTTCGACGGATTTTTTACTTCTCACCAGAAACGGAAGGTAGATTACTTTGAGAATAGGGATGCTGTTCAGGATTTTATCGGAAAACTGGAATCGCCTTTTACTTCTGTTGACGTCAAAAACCCGGTGACTATAGGTCCTTACATGAATGACCCGGACCAGATCAACAACAAAAAACAACTCAGCATGGCAATGGACGCGGCTTATAGCAAAATACAGGGTACATTTGACGAGTACAAAAAAATCAGCGGCAGAGGTTATAAATTTCTGCAAACATATAAAACCGAAGACGCCGACGTCGTGATATTTATTCTTAACTCAGCAGCAGATACGGTAATGGAAGTTGTGGATAAGTTGCGTGAGAAAGGTAAAAAAGTCGGATTGGCCTATCCTTATGTTATTCGTCCATTTCCTGCAAGTGAAATAAGAGCCGCTTTTAAGAACACCAAGGCCATTCTTGTGGCCGACAGAGCCGATTCTTACGGTAGCTGGGGAGGCAATATGACCGTTGAAGTAAAAGCGGCGTTAAAAGATGATCCGGACAATAAAACACTCTTCATCAGCAGAATTTATGGACTTGGAGGAAAAGAGTTCTTCCCTGAAGACGCGGAAGAAATGTTTGAATTAGCTCTTGAAGCGGCTGAGAGCGGTACAGTTAGCGTTCCCTATGATTATATTGGTGCAGAACCGGGAAACCCTTCTTACGAACCTGTAAAAGGAAAACCGGCAATCGGGCTGGAAGAATCAAGTCCGGGGATTATAAAAGTTTCTAAAAATGAAAAAACGGGAATGTTAGATGTTAAGGGAGTTAAACAGAGAGATCTAACCGCAATGCCTCAGAGGATTGCTCCCGGTCATGGCGCATGCCCGGGATGTGGAATTTTCCCGAGCATAGGGACTTTTCTTAAAGGTGTGGAAGGATTTGTTGTTATGCTGTGGCACACCGGATGTGGAATGGTTGTCACTACCGGCTATCCCAACACTGCCTTTAATATAACCTATATCCACAACCTGTTTCAAAATGGAGCTGCCACGTTATCCGGCGTGGTGGAGATGTATAAAGAGAGGCAGAAAAGGGGTGAAATCGCGAAGGACCAGGATATAACTTTTGTTATGGTTACTGGAGACGGAGGCCTTGATATTGGTCTGGGCCCGGCGTTAGGGACGGCATTTAGAAATCATAACATGATTATCTTGGAATATGATAACGAAGGATATATGAATACAGGAAATCAGCAATCCTTTACAACGCCACTCGGGCACGCGACCTCCACATCAAATGTTGGTTCCGTGGGGAAAGGCAAAAAATTTCATCATAAAGACTCGGCGCAGTTATTCGCATCCTGCCATATCCCTTACGTATTTACCGCTGTAGAAACAAATTACAAAGACCTGATTAAAAAAGCGGCGAAAGCTGCATGGTACGCAAAACATGAAGGATTGGTTTTTGGAAAGTTGTTTTCGGATTGCCCGCTCAACTGGAGACATCCCGACAATAATGGTCAGGAAGTTGTGCAGGCAGCAGTGGACTGTAACTTTTTCCCGCTCTATGAGGTAGAGCAAGGCGTTACAACTCTTAATTATGACCCGGAAGCAAAAGGGAAAAAAATTCCGGCTACTGACTGGCTGAAATTAATGGGAAAGACAAAACATTTACTGAAACCAAATTTTGAATCTGTCCTTAAAGAGTTTGAAATAGAAGTAGAAAGACGCTGGAAGCGAATTAAAGCTATGAGCGAACATCAAGACCTGTAAATTAACAGGGAACAGGGTTCATCCGTCAATAAAAAATAAAATATTTCAACGTTTACTGGTCCCTGTTTACTGATCCCCGACCCCTATTCGTTATGTCAATTTTAAAAGTTGCCCGCTTAGGACATCCTGTTCTGAGAAAGACCTCTGATAAAGTTGATATCGAAAAAATTTCTTCTGAAGAAATACAGCGTCTCATTGATGATATGATCGAAACGATGCGGGAATATGATGGTTTAGGTCTTGCCGCCCCTCAGGTACATCAATCACTTCAAATATCTGTCATAGAATCAGAAAAAAATCCTCGATATCCTGGAGCCCCTGACATAGATCTTACTGTTCTTATAAACCCTGAAATAACCCATATGTCTGAAGAAACGGTTGAAGGATGGGAGTCCTGTCTTAGTGTTGAAGATCTGAGAGGAAAAGTTTCCCGTTCCACTGAACTAAATGTTGTTGCCTTTAACAGAGCAGGTGAAAAAATTGAATTGGAAGCCAAAGGTTTCATTGCCATAGTCTTGCAACACGAAATTGATCATCTCAATGGAATAGTTTATTTAGACAGGATGAAAGACTTCAAAACTCTGTCCCACATGAAAGAGTTTCAAAAGTACTGGGCTGAAAAATGAGAGAGTTGTTGGAACCTCCTGAAGTTAGATTAATATGTTTAGGCACTATTATATTCTTTTCCCTTATTTTTTCTTTATGCAGGTCTGACTAAAAGTCTTTCCATGTTCAGGAAAAGTTAAAGTTAGCTGCTCCCCTTTAAAGGTAAGGACACCCGAATTTTTTTTGCCTGTAAATGACCAGGGACAGTTGCTTTCACTAGTAATAGCAGTGAAATTATTACCAGAAACAGAAAACGTTGCTTTTTCTTCACAAAGGCCTGGAACGGACTGGGAAATTGAATCTTCAGTGATAATGTAGGTGACTTCTTTTTTAGAAATATCTTTCCCGTTTTCAATAACAACTAACCAAGTACCAACCCACGAAGCGCGCAAATTGATGCAGCTTATAGCAAAAATACTCAGGATTGCTGCTGTTTTAAAACTCATAATAATCTTCTAGGATATTATATAACCAGGTAGTTAAGGAAATAAAGAATTATTACGAAAGAGATCTTAGTAAAAAATTGGTTTGACAGTTTGATCTCACGAGATGTTTTTTACCTTTCTCTAGAGATTATATGGAAATATTAACTATATATCATAGGTTAATAGATAAACCCTTAATGAGATTCTTTAAAGGATAGAGCTAAAAACATTGAAAAATAATTTACCACTTGATTAATCATCTATCTATGATACGCTCAAATATTATATTATAATTGAAGTGTGTACAGTTATTTTAGCGGGAAACCAATGTTATGAATGATGAAAATTCCCTTCTAAAAAAAGAACGAATAAAATTTAATGAACTGAACCAAAAATATGAAGAACTGTTAAAGACTCAAAAATTAAAAGATGAGCTTATCGTCATGCTGGTGCATGATTTTAAGAGCCCATTGTCCAGTTTAATGGAAAACCTGAAAGTTAGCTACCGTGAGATTGGCCATTTATTAAAACAGTTTTCTGATAAAAAAAAACCTGCCAGTTCTGTTGATCTAGAGTCAGATGGCTCCTTCCTGTCAAAGCAACTGGATTATCTGTCAACGGCAAATTCAGACGCGCAATTGCTGTGGCGAAGAGTGACAAATCTTCTTGACATCAAAAAGATGGAAGAAAGCCAGATGCACCTGGAATTGTCCGAGTTCCACATTAACAGCCTGATAGATGAAGTTGTTTCCGACTTGGAGATGATGGCGGATTTACATAAAGTAAGTGTGAGCGTAAAAAAGCTAGAGAAAGATGTAGAAGTATATTCGGATTACGATCTGGTTTTAAGAGTGCTAACAAATCTTCTTTCCAACGCGATCAAACATTCGGATGAGGAGATGGAGGGAAAAAGTAAGGTAACATTAACGCTTAAAGATGATGGGGATTCTTTTAAGTTTGAAGTCTTGGACTCAGGGCATGGAGTACCAGAAGGATTTCAAAAACTTCTTTTTGAAAAGTACACCCAAATGAAAAGGGTTAAAGGAAGCACCGGGTTGGGATTGACCTTTTCAAAGCTAGCGGTTGAAGCTTTACAGGGTCAAATTGCATCAAAAAATATTAAGGAACAGGGCGCATTATTTTATTTTTTTATTCCAAAGACGTTTAAACAAAAGAAAACGGTGGAAGAAAAGTCTGATTTAGAACAATGGGAGTTTAATTAGTATGCAGGAAAGTGCTCTGACTCAAAAGAAAAAAATATCAGAAATTGTTAAAGGCATGAGAGTTCTTGTAGGAGATGATCTTCCTACTATGCGTAATATACTGGTTAACACGCTGCGCTCCATGGGGTTTACAAAGATTGACGCGGCAAGCAACGGCAAGGTCATGTTGACGAACCTTGAAACTAGAAAGTATGATTTGATTCTTTGTGACTGGAACATGCCACCCTTCATGGATGGTGTGGAAGTTCTTGAAACCCTCAAGGAAAATGGCAGGTTGGATGATTTAATTTTTATTATGGTTACCGCGGAACGGCTGGCGCATAATGTTATTCGAGCGGCTGAAGCTATCCTGGATGCCTATATTGTAAAACCGGTGCGTACGGAAACTGTAGAAAAAATTTTAACAAAAGTTTTGTTAAAAAAAGACATTTTAAGAAAGGGGAAAAAATTATTAGACACCGGGGGAGTGAACAAAGCTGTAGAGTATTATGAAAATGAGTTAAATCAAATGGAGAATAGTGGGAAGAGTTCCCCGCCTCCTTTATGGTTGCATAAGGCAATAGCTGAAACTTATGAACGGGCCGGAGAGCTTAAAAAAGCGTTTGCAAAACAGTTGGACATTTTAAAAATTAATCCTGAAAGTGCCTGGACCTATGAAGCAATGGGACAGATTTACAAAAAAAACAAAAATACGGAGAAAGCCATTGAAGCTTTTCAGAGGGCATTGAAGTGTAATCAACACTTTATGAAGGCTTCCGATAGCCTTGCGGCTATATATTTAGAAAACAACCGGACGGATGAAGCCCTGTCTATTATTGAAAAAGCATCTGAATATGGAACAGATAACGTAAAGAGGCAAATTTTATTAGAAGAAATATATGTAAAAAGAAAGGACTATGGAAGAGCATCAGAAGTCGCAAGGCATATTATAGAACTTCAGCCGCGAATAAATGTAACCGAAAATCATACGCGGCTGGCGAAAAATTTGCTGTTTGAGAATGACAATTTAGGGCTTGCTTATGATGCTTTAACGGCGGCAATTACAAAACGAGATCCAATTACTACAACTTCTAATGGACTTCGGAATGCGTACCTTATGAAGGGAGAAGTTTGCCTTCGCTTTGATAACAAGGAAAGACAGGATGAGGCTGAAAAGGGATTTAGATATATCCTGATTATTCAAAAGAAAGACACGGACGATAAAACCAAGCGGACAGAAATAGAATCAAAAATTTTGGAAATTTACAAAAGACTGGGAAAGGAAAGGGAAGGAACGGAGGTTCTCAGAAAAATAGATACCGAATATAAAAGAAGGAAGGCCCTCGGTTAGATCAGATTGTTATGAAACACGTTAAAATCCCCGGTACAGGCCCACCTTTCGTGCGTGTTGGAGAACTTCGTTGTATTCGTCCGGAGTAATCCTTCGGTTGATATCGGGATGTTTGAATGCCTGGAAGGTCGGATGATATTGTTCCATAATATTGATATATGTATGCTGAGAAACTTCTTCTGCGATAAATTCCAATACATTTTTTGATCCAGCACTGTCCTCCGGCATGACCAGGTGTCTTACCAATAATCCCTTTACTCCAATTCCATTTTCATCCAATTCAAGGTCCCCTACCTGCCGGTACATTTCCTTTAAAACCGGTTTAATGTTTTCAAAATAATTGTGAGCTGTAGTCAGATGTTTGGCGTTTTCAAGGTCGCCAAATTTTACATCTGGCATATAAATGTCAACAATGCCGTCCAAAAGCTTTATCACTTCCAGAGAGTCATATCCACTGCAATTCCAAATCAGTGGAACATTTAAACCCATTTCAACAGCTATCGAAAGAGCCTGGACAATTTGAGTGGCGTAGTGTGTAGGTGTAACAAAATTTATATTCAAACAGCCAATACCCTGTAGGTATAGCATTAGTTCGGCTAAACGCTCCAGTGTAACTTCATTTCCGTTGTTTCGATGGCTGATATCATGATTCTGGCAGAATTCACAGCGGAGATTGCAATTAGCAAAAAAGATGGTTCCCGATCCTCTCCTGCCAACAAGGGGAGGTTCCTCGCCAAAATGAGGAAATGAGCTGGAAACAGTCACCTTCTCACCGGCCTGACAAATTCCTTTTTCTCCATTCAGGCGATTTGTATGGCATTCATGGGGACAGAGGGTGCAGCTATTCAGGATACTAAGAAGTTTGTCTATTCTTTCTTCTACCAGACCGCTTTGATAATTGTCTACATAAGAAGGGATGCATGTTTGCATAGGGTCACTTAACAAATTTTTCACTGTTTTTTGTCAACTTAGCACATATACTAATAATTGGCAATGGCCATTATATTCCTTATAATCGGGCTCAAAAGATGAAAAAGGTATTTATTTCACTATTATCGTTATCTGCTTTTTTCGTATTAGGTTATATTGTAATCGCTAAGGAAAGAAATACACGTGAAGATCTGAGCATCGGTGAGCGATTCCATAAAGAGACCTCTATTTCATGGTTGGGAGTTTTAGGAGACATGTTCCGCTCCAAACCCAAAGAGCCGCCACAATATAAAACCTACGCTGATGCAAAAGTAATCAAATTGCCAAAACCGGAATACAAGGGGATGCTTTTAGAAGAAGCTATAAAAAAAAGACGTTCTCAAAGGAACTATTCCAATAAAGCCATCACTCTTAACCAGTTGTCCCAACTTGTCTTTGCCGCTCAGGGTGCAACAGGAAAGAGTTTTGGCACACTTCTTCGTACCGCGCCGTCTGCCGGGGCCCTCTATCCATTTGAAGTGTACCTTATAGTAAACACGGTTGATGAGCTGCCAGCAGGGTTGTACCATTATTCAGTTCAGAAACATGTGTTGGAACTGCTCAAAAACGGTGATTTCAGTAGCAGCATAACAAAAGCAGGATTGGATCAGGATATGTTAGGTGATTCCAGTGTGGTATTTGTTTTTACTTCTGTATTTGACCGCCTGCGTCATAAGTATGGGGAAAGAGGTTACCGTTACGCGTATATGGAGTCCGGGCACATCAGTCAGAATATATATCTTCAGGCAACATCATTAGGATTAGGATCTGTTGCTGTCGGGGCATTTTTAGATAAAGAGATCAACAAGCTTATCGGAATTGATGGCCATAATGAAGCGGCAATTTATATTCATGCCGTGGGCGCCCTATGAAACGGGAAGATTTAAACCATACCATAAGCCTTTTTTTAATACTATCAATCATAGTCACAGGGGCACTTGGCTATATTCAGTCCGAACTGGAACTCCGAAAGTTTTATCCCCACCGGTACTTTGCTTACGCAACCCTGTGTCTTGCTGCCGTGCATCTATATTTTAACTTTAGAAAGGTATGGCAATTTCTTCGTAAAAAAATAAAAAGAAAATAATGACAATGTTCTTAAATTCTCACCGGCTTACGGTTAAATTTTTGCTTTAATTTCCCTTGCGATTTTTTCCGTAATATAGGGTACTTCTTTAATTTCATTTACTGATGCCTCCTTTATTTTTGTAACGCCACCAAAATGTTTTATTAACTGTTTTTTCCTTTTCCCGCCAATTCCCGCAATATCGTCCAGAATTGAGATGAGTCCGCCCTTTTTTCTCAGCTTTCTATGATAGGTAACAGCAAAGCGGTGCGCTTCGTCTCTTATTCTCTGAATTAAAAATTTCACAGGTGAATCAACTGGGAGAGCAACAGGTTCTTTATGTCTTAAGGTATAGATTTCATCCGTTTCAAGTTTATTTCGTTTTCTTCCTTTGGAGATTGCTATAACATCTATTTTTTTAAGCAGGTTCAAATCCTTGAGTACTTTAGCGGCCGCGTTTAGATGACCTTTTCCACCGTCAATAATCACCAGGTGCGGAAGTTCTTTTTTCTCATCCAGTAAACGGGCATAATGACGGAGAACAATTTGAGATATCATAGCGTAATCATCAACGCCCATAATTTCACGAATTTTAAACCGACGATATCCTTTTTTAAACGGCTCTCCATTAAGAAACAGCACCGATGCCCCAACAGCCATTGAACCTGAAATATTGGATATATCAAAGGCTTCAATCCGTTCCGGAATAGTATGAAGTTCCAATAATTTTTTTAGTTCTTCCAGTATTGCCCGTCCATGTTCTTCCTTCCTGAATGCAAAACGAGCATTTTCTTCAGCCATTTCCACAAGGTTTTTTTTTCTTCCTTTCTCAGGGACCTGAATAAGGACTTTGTTCTTTTTTTTTGCGGAAAGCCATTGGGAAATAATCTCCCTTTCCTCAATATCCATAGACAAAAGAATTTGCTGAGGCAGCAAAGGTTCATCAGCATAGTATTGCTTTATAAAAGAAGAGATGAGCTCATCATTTTCTATCCCGTCTAATTTGGCCAATTTATAACTTTTATCTCCTGACATTTTTCCGTTTCTAATCATAAGGATTTGTACGCTGGCATTATTTCCCTCGCGGTAAAAAACTATTACATCCTGGTTTTCCATATTAGTTGAGATGATTTTTTGTTTTTTGATGACACTTTCAACCGATTCAATCTGGTTTCTTAGTTTGGCCGCGTCTTCAAACCGAAGTTCATCAGAAGCTTTCAACATCCGTTCATTTAGATATTTAACTAAAGCATTATTTTTCCCCTTGAGAAAAAGAATTACGCCCTGAACGATTTTGTTATAATATTCCTTCGTAATATTCCCGGCACAAGGTGCTATGCATCTACCCATTTGGAAGTTAAGACACGGTCTGCGCTTGAAGCTTCCATCCAGAACATCACGACTCTCTCTAAAGGGGAAGATTTTATGGATCAGTCTTATCGTTTCCCTGACTTCTTTTACCATGACATAAGGACCGAAATATGTAGCACCGTCTTTCTTAACCTTGCGCACGATAGATAAGTAGGGAAAGGCTGTCTCGGTGGCAAGACGTACATATGGGTAATGTTTGTCATCTTTCAATAGCACGTTATAACGGGGCTGGTGCTTTTTGATAAAGTTACTTTCCAGAATAAGGGCCTCAATCTCACTGGAAGTAGTAATGAAGTCAATATCCACCACCCTTTTCAGCATAATTCTGGTTCTTGGGAGGAGAGAGTCTGATTTTTGAAAATAGGATTTGACACGGTTTTTAAGGGTTTTAGCTTTTCCGATATAAAGGATTTGATTGTTCTTATCCTTCATCAGATATATCCCCGGAGTGACGGGTATTTTATTTAAAATTTTATCTTTCAGCAGCATAGGTTTTTTTACCGACAATTATTCAAATTATTGAAAATTTTAGCAGTGAAATATTATAATCGCAATCTATAAGCTGTGCATATAATGTGTTAGACAGATTACCTGAAAGTGTTTAGCTAGCGCATTCATTACAGCTCGCTGAGGAGGAGCTTAAATTAAAATGATTTGAGTTTATTTGGATATGAACTTGCGAATTGAAAAGAGGTAAATGTGGAGTGATTATGTACGTATATTGATTCTCCTACCGGTCTGAGTCTCAACGACTGCCTGATCCCGTACTTCTTGACTGTTTTCCTGGCGAGCAATTACACGGGCTTGTCTTTCAGCTTGTTCTATTGCTTGACGGTTAGTCAGCCGAGACGCAGAAAGATCTCTATTTGATGGCGTAGCATTAACACTATTGTCAGCCATTTTTTTTACCCTTGTCTATAACTCCTACTATATAGTATAGAATTATTTTAAAAAATTTCAAGGGCATATCGTTGAAACTTGGGTGTTGTGGCTTTCCTTCGGAAACCGTCCAATTCTAATTTTCTTATCGAACTGTGGTGGCATCCCTGATCGCTTTATGGATTTCATCTCTACTATCAGTTACGATCTTTCCCGTACTACCATTATCTTTAATCTTAACGAGTTCTATTCTTCCGTCTTTTCTCTCTGTATAAAAAGAATTTTCCTTATTTAATTTTGGAAAATATTTACCTGATATATCTTCATACAACTTTACTTTATATAGTAGCTTCCCTTGACCAGGCTCTTTGCCGTCAAAAATTCGAAGAAGACCGTCTTTTTCATAAACACTATATTCCCCATTTTCATTTTTGTAGCCGACAAAAAATCTACCGCCTTCTTTGTGATACAGATCCGCGTTCATAGAATAAAGTTTACTACCCACTTGTTCAAATAGCTCATTCTTTTTTATCCTGAAAGTCTTGCCTGCATCGGATAATGCCCATTCTGAAGTCATTCTATCAGGGGAATGGGTTAATAAAACTTTGTCCTTTTTCAGATGAGCATTTTCAAGCTTCTCATAGTCAGTGTGGACAATGCTATTTTTCACAGACAAATCGTGTACCACAATAGCATCATTAAAGGCGTTTAGTGCCTGCTTGTATCGCTCCTCACTCCAGCCTCGCTCTATGTAATCATTGATATCTCCATAAAGAACAGAAGCAGATTCAAACTCTTTTTTTGGCATATTCAATCGCTGTTTTCTTTTTTCTGTGCAGAGTTGTTTCCAAAGTTCATGATCGTTTGCGGTGTCTGAACTGAATATAAGGGTCTCTTTATTCGTTTTAATTTTAACCCCTATCCCGGGGATACCGTGCCATACAGGAGCCTTGATTGCTTCAATCTCAAAACCTTCTTTGTCACTAAGAATATTTTTATTTTCCTCATAAAAAGTATTAGAAGAGAAAGAATAGAAGCTTTCCGGTTCAATCCATTCTCCATAATCAGGATCTTTAAAAAGCATTCTCCTTTTTCCTGTATTTAGATTTATAACAATTTTTGCCATATGAGGCCCGGTCACATTACCCTCTCTGTCAGTAATAGAGAGCTGCGATTTTCCTCCTCCTTCGTCTAATGAAACTATTTGGTATTTTTCGCGGGGACCTAAGATTTGATGATCAACAAATTCATCATAAGAGATATCCACGATTTGTTTTCCACACTCTGATAGAGAACTGGAGAGGGAAGGGGCGGATGCTTTTTTAAGCTCTTCATTAACAACTTCTGTAGTGATTAGAAGTACTTTTCCGGTGAAATCGGGTGCATACCTGTGAAAGAGCGCGAGATCGCTGAACCACCTTTTATGGTCATCATGGCAGTGCGTAACAATCAATCCCGCTACTTTTTTAAGGCCATGTCCGCCAATCAAGTGAAATATGGGAGCCCCACAATCTATCAGATAACTGGATTGGCTTGTGTCTACCTGGTATCCAATACTCTTTCCGATCCTTGAAAAAGGGCCAAAATCGCCCAATATTTTAAGAGTAATATCCTCCATATATTACCTCCCCCAGTAATTAAGGCCTAATTCAAGCATAAATACAGGTTAAGGTCAATTTTAATTTAAAATCAGAGTTTTACACTACTTTTTATGCTATTACTTTGTAAAAACCTCTTTTGCAGACCTGATTTCTGCCATACCTGTCCTCATTATCTGTACAATATTAAAAAGTCTTTATAATGTATAATACTGCTTAATACAGATATATTTTTTTGACGCTTCACCTTTATACTATTACACTGTAAAACTTTCTTTTTTTAGTCGCTGTTTAGTTGCAGTTTGTTTTTTTTTACAGCGGTTTATGCAAATCAGGGAAGTTTTTTTAGCTCACAGGAGCGGTAGTTCCTTTTAGTTGCGGCACATCGCCGCTTTATGATTAATTATGGCGCTTGATAAGATAGTTATAAAAGGAGCAAGAGAACATAATTTAAAAAACCTGGACATTACTATTCCAAGGGACAAGCTTATTGTCATTACCGGTCTTAGCGGCTCCGGTAAGTCTTCCCTTGCTTTTGATATTCTATACGCAGAAGGTCAGAGGAGATATGTGGAATCACTCTCTACATATGCCCGTCAATTTCTGGAACAGATGGATAAGCCTGATGTTGACTATATAGAAGGCTTGTCTCCAGCCATTGCCATCGAACAAAAAACCACCAGTAAGAACCCACGTTCCACAGTCGGTACAGTGACGGAAATTTATGATTACCTGAGACTTCTTTTTTCCAGAACAGGGAAAATACATTGTTATAACTGTGGTAAAGAAATATCTTCCCAAACTGTTCAACAGATTGTAGACCAGGTAGCGGCTCTACCTTCAAGAACGAAAATTCAATTATTATCGCCAATCGTGCGTGGTCGGAAAGGGGAGTACCGGAAAGAATTTGCTGATCTAAAGAAGAAAGGTTTCGTCCGGGTGAGGGTTGATGGAGCCATTAAAGAATTGGATGAAAAGATTATTTTAGATAAGCATAAAAAACATAATATTGAGGTAGTTATTGACCGGCTTGTTATAAAAGACGGTCTTGAGCAAAGATTGGCAGATTCCATTGAATTAGCCTTAAAGCTGTCTGAGGGATTTATTTTCATTCAGGTAATGAACGGGGAGGAGATGATGTTCAGTGAACATTTTGCCTGTATTGATTGTGGAATCAGTTACCCCGATCTGTCACCGCGAATGTTTTCCTTTAACAACCCGTATGGAGCATGTAGTGAATGTGATGGCCTGGGAAATAAGAGAACTATTGATCTGGATCTTGTCGTTCCGAATAATAAATTATCTCTCAGGTCAGGCGCTATAAAACCCTGGGAGAAAAAAAATACTGTCTATTTTCATCAAATGCTTGAAACTATCGCGGAGCATTACAAATTTAAGCTGTCTACCCCTTTTAATAATTTGAAAGAAAATGAGCAGCATGTCCTGCTTTATGGTTCGGGAGAGGAGAGTATTAAGTTTTATTATGAGAAAGAAAATAGCCGCTATGATTATTCTCGCCCTTTCGAAGGCGTTATCCCTAGACTGGAAAGAAGATATAAAGAAACAGACTCTCAGTATGTCAGGGAAGAGATTGAACAATATATGAGTGTCCATACCTGTCCTGCTTGTAATGGAGCCCGCCTGAGAAAGGAAGGTTTGGCAATTACAATTGCTGGAAAACGAATCATTGATGTTACTAAATTATCCATTCGTGATGCGCTAAAATTTTTTAATTCATTAAAACTTTCTTCTAGGGATTTTGCTATAGCAAGACGAATCATAAAAGAGCTCAAAGAGCGGCTTGGTTTTCTGGTAGATGTGGGGCTTGATTATTTAACGTTGGATAGACCATCGGCAACTTTATCAGGGGGAGAGGGACAGAGGATTAGACTCGCGACACAGATTGGTTCCAGCCTCATGGGAGTTCTCTACATATTAGACGAACCGAGCATTGGTTTGCATCAACGGGATAACCGGAGACTTTTGGAGACTTTACAGCGTCTAAAAAACATGGGGAACACTGTTATAGTAGTGGAACATGATAGCGATACTATTCTTTCGGCGGACCATGTTATAGACCTGGGACCCGGAGCAGGAATCCATGGTGGCAAGATAGTCGCGGAAGGTACACCGAGAAAGATTCTGACTAATAAAAAATCTATCACCGGAAGATATCTTTCCGGCACACTCTCTATCCCGGTGCCTGAAAAAAGGAGAAATGGAAACGGCTCTTATCTTCGTATATTAAAAGCTGAACAAAATAACCTGAAGAAAATTAATGTGGATATTCCGCTTGGATGTTTTACATGTGTTACTGGAGTTTCCGGTTCCGGCAAAAGCACTCTTTTAATTGATATTCTTTATAAAGCTCTTGCAAGACATATTTATAATTCATCAGAAAAACCCGGGAAATTTGATAAAATTATCGGAAGCGGTTCCATAGATAAAGTTATCGATATAGATCAGTCGCCGATAGGCAGAACGCCTAGGTCTAACCCCGCCACTTATACGGGTGTTTTTACCTTAATACGGGATATTTTTTCACAGGTTCCTGAAGCTCGCAGACGAGGATACAAACCGGGTAGATTCAGTTTTAATGTGAAAGGTGGACGTTGCGAGGCGTGCAGCGGCGAAGGGACAATCAAAATAGAAATGCACTTTTTGCCGGATATTTATGTTACTTGTGATGTTTGCAAGGGAAAACGCTTTAACAGGGAGACTTTAGAAGTTCATTACAAAGATAAAAACATTTCAGATATTCTGAACATGACTGTTGATGAAGCGATGCGTTTTTTTGAGCATATTCCTCACATAAAAAGCAAACTTTTAACTATTAGCGAAGTTGGTCTGGGTTATATCGAGCTTGGACAAGCGGCTACCACTCTTTCAGGAGGGGAAGCTCAGCGTGTAAAGCTGGCAAAAGAATTGAGTAAAAGGAGCACGGGACAAACTTTTTATATTCTGGATGAACCGACAACCGGACTTCATTTTGCGGATATCCAAAACCTTTTAAATGTCCTCAATAAGCTCACCAATGCAGGGAATACGATTGTCGTTATCGAGCATAACCTGGATGTTATTAAAACAGCCGACTATATCATTGACCTGGGACCGGAAGGAGGAGATGCGGGAGGAGAATTGGTTGCATCAGGATCTCCGGAAATGATAGTTAAAGCAAAAAGATCTTATACCGGCAAATTCCTAAAAGAGGTTTTATGAACAAGCATCGTTTTGCGATTATATCAGACCTTCATTCGAATCTTGAAGCTACCACCGCTGTCTTAGAGGACATAAAAAAGCAGAGAGTCGAAGAAATTTATTGTCTGGGAGACGTTATAGGATATGGTCCAAATCCAAATGAAGTACTGAGTTTATCTGAAAAATTTATGTTTACCATCATTGGAAATCATGAAGAAGCAGTCTTGTCTGGTAAAAGATTGGAAGATTTTAATCCTATAGCGGCTCAGGCTGCTTTATGGACACGTGATGAAATATTTCATCCCACTGTTTCCCGGGAATTGTCAGCCCGGAATAAACTCTACCTGCAAAATATGAAAAAAATAGTAAAAAATGGGTTTTTCCTCTTTGCTCATGGCTCAGCCATGAGTAATATGGAATATATCAAAAGTTATCAAGACACATTGGAGACCTTTAAATATATGGCTAAAAATAAATTTAAAGTTTGTTTTATCGGCCATACACACAGACCAGGAGTTTTTATTGAAGGAAATTTTAATATGATACCTTATGACGTTGAGGAGTTCCATGCAATCGAAAAAAACAATAAAATGATCGTTAACGTGGGAAGTGTTGGTCAGTCCAGGGACAATAATCATAATGCATTTTATGTCATCATGGATGACAACCGCTTATATTATCGCAGTGTGAAATATGACGTGGATAAAACAATAAAAAAAATTTACGAAATTGACAGGCTGGATAATTATCTAGGAGATAGGTTGAAAAGTAAAGGTGTCAACTATAAATCAGATATGATTTACGAATAACGATCTTTTTCTAGTTTGTCGTCCGTTATTCTCATTTAATCGGGAATGTTTTTGTACCAGGATTCATCTATTAATGGGATTCATTTATGAAAAGAGTATTAGTCCTAGTTGCTCCAGGGTTTGAGGAAATTGAAACTATTACTGTCATAGATATTTTACGGCGGGCAAATATAGAAGTAGTATCAGCCGGGATAGAACCAGGAGAATTAACAGGCTCAAGAAAAATAAAAATTGTCCCTGATGTACAGCTAAGCAAAGTTGTTAATGATGAAAACTTTGATATGATTGTTCTCCCTGGAGGGATGCCGGGTACAACAAATTTAAAGAAAGATGAAAATGTTAAAAAATTAATTCAAAGAATGTATAACCAGGGTAAATATACTTCTGCTATTTGCGCTGCCCCTACTGTGCTATCAGCCATCGGATTAACGACCGGAAAAAAAATTACCAGCCATCCTTCCGTGAAAAGTGAGTTGCAGAATGAATTATACAAAGAAGACAGGGTGGTAGTGGATGGTCAAATAATTACCAGCAGAAGCCCGGGTACTGCCATGGAATTTGCCATGAAGCTTGTTGAAATTCTGGTTGGGAAAGAAATTGTGGAAGAAATTAATAAGGGGGTTATGGCGAGGTTGTAAATATTCTCTTTAAGCGCGGTGCAATCGCAGCCAGGTTTAAAGTTTCAATAGTAGGAGATAGATAGAACTTAACGCTTTTGGGCGTAGAGGAAAAAGCGAACAAGATAAATCTAATGTGCCTATAAGTGAAATGAAGAAAAAAATATCATTAAAAGAATATCTGAAAGAATATCATAAATTAAATGCTGAGAATCCTATTGATCATAACCTGTTGGAAAAGATACCTTTTTTTGAGGAAGTTTTCTCGGATGACAGAGAATTGTGGGAAATGATCACCAAACTGGCTGGCAGCACAGGCATTGCGCATATAGAAGATAAAAGCTTCAAGACGGGAGAGAAGATTCTTAAAACAGGGAGTCTGGACCAGATGGTATTCTGGGTGATAGAAGGAATGGCTGAGGTGATTGTGACAGAGGGCGCTAAAAAAAGGATTATAAAAAATTTTACAACAGGAGAGTGTTTTGGCGAATTGACCATTATCAAAGGACAACCCAGAACTGCTGACGTAACAGCGGGTAAAGACGGAGCAAGAGTGCTGGAGTTTGACTGGGCGATTACTGACCGGTGTTTTGAACTTAAAGCGTTATTTACTGAATTTTTGTTGAATACAATTGCTGATAAGCTGCAGGACACTTTTGGGATGCCGGGAAAAATAATCACTCAGGCGGCAAAGTTTTTAAAAGATAGAGATGAAAAAATTAAAAGTTTGGAAGATGAAATTTTGAGATTAAAAGCTTTATGAAATAACTTTTTGGAGAAGATGGTTTTTGGAACAGCAAATTAGATCCGGGCGCACATCTGCGGTTATCTCGGCAGTTGAAATCTCTGCTATATATCTCTATGCCTTCTGCCTGGTGTGGCTTATCGCACCGTCTAAAAATATCTTGCTGGTGATAGGAACAGCACTATGCGCGGTAATATTTGCATTGGTCAGCCACCGTTTGCATGGTGAAACTATGGCTTCAATTGGTTTTCAGACGGATAATATACGCTTATCAATAAAATATCATGCACTTTTTACAATTACTTGTCTAATTATTGTTGGTAGCTGGGGTTTTATGGCTGGTTCTCTGGAATGGAATAGAGGAGCCATTATGAAGTTCTTTGAATATTTTTTTTGGGCTGCTTTTCAACAATTTTTCTTTCTGAGTTTTTTCACTACAAGGTTGAAAGATATCTTAAGTGCCAGACGTAAGGTAGCTCTGGTTAGTGCTCTATTATTCAGCACGATTCATGCGCCTAATCTCTTTTTGATAACTGCAACTTTTATTTCAGGATATTTTTGGGCCTTTATTTTTTATCGTTATCCGAATCTTCTTTTAACCGCATTGAGCCATGCTATTCTGGCAGTAGCATTATTGCGGGGTTTACCGGAAGTAATAAATCACGGAATGCGGATCGGACCGAATTACTATCATTAATCAGAAAAAATAACAGGGCGGTGGGAATTATAATAAACGGGCTTCCATCCCGGGCCCGGTTCAGGATAAGGAGTGGTTAGATAACAATAATAAGTGCATTTCCCCTTTTACCTCGTTAATTCCCTGACCTTCGACAATTTTATAAAGGTTCTCGATGCCTTTAATATCATCAAAATCTTGCTTGCGAATAAACATAAAAAATCTTTCCGGACGGTTGAGGATTAATTTAAGTTCAGGCGGCGAACTTAACCGGCCAATTGATTGGCCGCTGTAAAACGCCAGGCCGGGTTCGAAAAAACCATAGGCATATAATTTATCCTTTTGTCCAGCCAGTTGCCCTGCTTTTTTAGCGATTTTTACCATGATTCGGGAAGACTCCACTTGAGGCACGGCGTATCCAGCCAGCACTCCATAAAAGATAACCATTCCAGTAACCAGGAGGCTAAAGGAGGCTTTATTTCTGTTTTGTGTTAGCAACCAGTATCCTCCAATCACTACTAAATTCAGTAATCCCATGGTCACCACAAATTTATAGGAAGCCATTGAGTAGGAATAAACATATAGCAAAAAAGTTCCCAGGCACAAAACAGTGACTATTGTCACCATCAAAAGAAACCCCTTTTCTTCCCACCGCTTTCGGGAAGGTTCACCTATCCAATCGTTCCAATATACTCCTAAGAGAAGGGCCAAAGGAGGAAACAACGGAAGAATGTAATGGGGCAGTTTAGTGGCTCCTAAAGAAAAAAACAGGAAAACTAGCCCTGACCAACAAATTAAAAAGGTAAAAGAATCTCTGTCAGTACGATACAAATGGAAAAGAGAACCAGGAAGAAAAGAGGCCCAGGGGAAAAAACCGACTATAATCACCGGCAGGTAATACCAAAAACTTCCTCCATGTCCTTCCATGGGTTGCAGAAACCGGTGGACATGATGTTTCAAGATAAATTCGGACCAAAACTTTCCCTCTGAGGCTTGCACTATTGTCGATAGCCAGGGAGTAACAACAAGTAAGAGAATCAACCCTCCTTTAATCAGTTTCAGCTCTTTTAACAGGTAAAGTTGTTTACTTACCAGTAGATAAATAAAGATAGTTCCCATCGGCAAAAGGGCCCCAATCGGTCCTTTCACCAAAACCGCAAGTCCCATCATGCCATAGGTAGCGTATAGGTACTTCCATTTCCCAGTTTTCTGAGCGTAACGAAAAAATAATAAAGAGGCGGTGATAAAGAAAACTAAATACGAGTCGGTGAGTGAAGCTCTAAAAATGAAAGCTACCATCAGAGAGGTGATAAAAATCAGAGAGCCGAACAGACCGGCGGAGCGGTTAAACATTATAGTTCCAAGCCTATAAACCAACAGAGAGGTGAAGACTCCGAAAACCGCAGAGAAAAAGCGAGCGGAAAATTCGGAAACACCGAACAATTTATAAGCAGCAGCAATGAACCAGTAGGTAAACACCGGTTTATGGAGAAAAAGTTCGCCGTTTCTGTAGGGCACCGACCAGTTGCCACTGGCCAACATTTCCTTGGCAACCAGTGCGTAATTGGTCTCGTCCCTGTCCCATAGTGATCCGGATCCAAGATAGGGCAGAAAGGCTGCGGTGGACAGCAAAATCACCAGGAGCCAGCCGGGCGTCTTATTTGATAGTGATAACAGTTTTTTCATCAAGCGCTATTTGAAAAATAACTTGTCTTTTCTACTGTTTTTGATTTATTATTTTTCATGATGCAATCTCCTTTCGACAAAGTGCCAATGCTTGATATCAATATTATCATTTAAAAAAGGACATTGCTTCTCTTCTTTTTATCTTTCTCATATTTTTTTCTTTCACTTTATTCCATGAAATAAATAAATAGAAGAATATTAATTTTTTTTGTATTTTTGTTATTTACGCATTAAATAGGATAAAAAATCCAGATTCATTATCGACTGAATCGGTATAATCTTCCGTAATGAAAAACAGTAAAGTTTTATTATTGAACCCTCCGGGAAAATTTAATTACGGAAGAGATTATTTCTGCAGTAAGATTACCAAGTCTAATTACGTTGAGCACCCTGTTGACTTACTCTACCTCAGCGGCATTCTCCACGAGAAAAACGTTCAAGTTCATCTAATTGACGCTATCGTAGACAAGATTACAGTTGACGCCTGCAAACAAAAAATCATCGCTTTTTGCCCGGATATAATCATTTTCCTGAGTGGGTGGGTATCGTGGGTAGAGGATTTTGTGTTTCTTGAAGAGATTAAAAACAGGCGACCCGCAACCAAAATGATCGGCATAGGAGATTTGTTTTTTAATAAAGATTTTTTCTACCGGTTTAGTTGGATTGACGCGGTTCTTTATGATTTCACCGGTTCCGATATCATTCATTACATTCAAAACAGCCCTGGTAATATTAACAATATGCTTTTAAGAGACGGCAGTAAAATTATTGATTCTTCTCAGAATAGCAAACCTCTTAAAAAAAATTTTCTGCTCCCCTTACCAAGACATGAGCTGTTTATAAGTAAAAAGTACTCCTTCCCATTTGTCAAATCAATGCCGTTCATGTCCGTTTTAACAGATTTCGGTTGTCCTTTCAGTTGTCAGTTTTGCGTTTATTCTGAGGTGGACTATAAAGTATTCGACCTTAGCAGTGTCTTTAAGGAACTTAAACAAATAAAAAGGCTCGGGATAAGTGAACTTTTTATCAAGGACCAAACTTTTTGCAGCAACAAAAAAAGGGGCGAGGCTCTTTGTAATTTTATGATTGAAAATCAGATGAACTTTTCCTGGACCTGCTTCCTGCGGGTTTCCCAGGCAACTGCTGAGTTTTTACAATTACTAAAAAATGCAGGTTGTCACACAATTATTTACGGGGTAGAATCTTTCAGCCAAAATATACTGGATCAGTATTCCAAAAATATCACAATTGACCAAATTCAAACGGCTATTTCTGAAACCAGGAAAATTGGTATTCGATCCATATGCACATTTATTCTGGGTTTCCCGGATGAAAATCAAAAAAGCATTGAAGGTACGATTGATTTTGCAATTAACCTCAACCCCGACTTTGCCGCGTTTAATATCTATGTAAGAAAAACGATGTCGGTTGGGTTTTCAAAATCTATGAAAAAAAACTATGACCAATCTGGAATTTTTTCTGAAAACATTGATGGCAATGGGATCCTGACCGGGAAAGAAATTTTTGAACTCAGAAAAAAAGCAATCCGAAAATTTTATTTTCGCCCTCGATATATTTTGAACGAAATATTTTCCATTCGGTCTTTAGCAGAACTAATATTACGAGCAAAAGGCTTTCTTTTTCTTTTTAAATCTTCTTAAACAAGGTATCTGTATTTTAAGAAGCGTTGGAGGGGGATAGCAGATAATATTGTCCAGCAAAGCCGTAAACAAAGCCGGACTAGCCTTTGAATCAAGCCAAGATTTTAGAATTTAACAATTCCACAGTATGAAGTACAGGACGATCATAATCCGCACGGTGTAAGACATCCATAATCTGCATCTGGCAAGATGGACAGCCAGTAACAACAACATCGGCGCCTGTCCGTTTAATACTCTCCGCTTTTCTCTTTCCTATCTGAAGAGAAAGGTCATAATGCTTTAAATTAAAGCCTCCGGCCCCTCCACAACACGCATCCGGACTTTCCATTTCAACAAAATCAACCATGGGAAGCGACTTCAATATTTCTCTTGGTTCTAAATATGTATTTAGTCCCCGTTTTAAATGACAGGGGTCATGGTAAGTAACTCTGATTTTTTTGTTAGCGCTTTTTACTTTTTGCAACTGTTTGATAGTTGCTAAATAAGCTTTGTTTTCACTACCTTCCTCATTTTGAAGGTCTTCCGTCTTACATTTATTAACAACTAAAAACTTGTGAATATCGATTACTTTCTTTGAAAAACAGGAAAAATCACCATTAAGATTTAAGAGAGTTTCATATATGGATTTTAAAACTTTTCCGCAGGTAGCACAGTTGAAAATGATATAATCCGGATTTAGCTGTGATAATATCCTGAAGTTTTCCCGGGCCAGCTTTAATGCTGTTTTGTGATCTCCCATATAATAGGCCGGTGCACCGCAGCACCCTATATTTTTAGGAATAATAGTTTCAATATTATTCGCCTTTAATATGCTTATTATCTTCTGCCCCGTCTCCTGAAAGACAAAATCGGTCATACAACCGGTAAAAAAAGCTACACGCATTTTTGGGTTTTTAACTTTGACTATTTCAGGCAATCCATCTTTCAAGTTTCGCTTTCCAAATTGTGGAAAATTTTTCTTTATTCCATTTTTTACAAAAGGCAGGGATTCTTTCAGCCAGCCTTCCGCTGGAATCCGGCTGTAAAAAAGATTGCTGGCCATTCCTATAAGTTTAAATAATGGATATAAAGATCTTTCATTATTGCCAAGATATTTAAAAACCATTTTTGAAATGAAATCCGATCCGTTTTTTTCAAAGTATTCTCCCTTCGCGGCGTTTATTATTTTGACCGGGTCTATGCCGCGAGGGCAGTTTGTTACACAGCTTAAGCAGCTTGTGCATTTGGACATGCGATCCGCAATTCCGCTGGAAAGCTTGAGGTCTCCCTCTGCCACAGCTTCCAGTAAAGCAAGCCTACCCCTTGCCACCATGGATTCATCACCGGTCGCTATATAAGTAGGGCACTCATGCTGGCAGATGCCACATTTTACACATTGTGAAGCTTCATCCAGATATTTATCAAATTTGGGATTCATAATATATATATTAACATCATTTACGCAAAGAAGAGATAAATGATATTGATTTTTCTGCTTGAAAATGTTTGGGAAGTTAATGTAAACTTGCAGCTCATTTGTTGGTTTTTTCCAAAAAACTATCATTTGAAAACCGAATAATGTTTGTTTGCAGGTGCTTTTGATCAGGTGTTAATTGTTAACTGTTAATTGGTAGTGGCTAATTTATTCCGGGAGGAACTATAAAATGTCTATTGACGGTTATATCGACTACAAAAGACGAGAATTTTGTAATGATATTAAATGCTCCGTTCAGCTTGATTTGAATGCGCAGGATGAAGACTCCGGAGAATATGAAAGAATAAGGTCTATCTGCAAAAATGACTGTAAATACACAACCTATCAATTTCATCACTGGTTGATTGACAAGGGATACCTAATTATCAGACCGGAGTGATCTAAGGACAGAAGCCGGAGAACAGTTGGCAGAGTACAGAGAACAGTGATTGTGTTGAAATGAAATTTGTATAAAATTTGTGATTTTACGTGTAGTTTTTATAAATTTAATTTTCTGGGGGAAACAAAATGGAGTGGGGAATGAAAAACCGATTGTCGCGATTGATTCAACAGGATGGAAAATGTTTCTTTTTGCCGATTGATCATGGATATTTCCAGGGGCCGACCTCTTGCTTGGAAAAACCAGGAGAGACCATAAAACCTCTTTTGAGATACTGTGACGCTCTTTTCGTGACAAGAGGGGTAGCAAGGTCCGCAATTGATCCTGCTATAAAGAAGCCTATAATTCTCAGGGTTTCCGGGGGAACAAGCATGGTGGGAAAAGATCTTGCCAATGAAGTCATAACAACCGCGATTGACGATGTTATTCGTATAAATGCCACGGCGGTGGGGATTTCCATTTTTGTGGGCAGCGACTATGAAAAACAGACGCTTAATAATCTCTCGAGTCTTGTTAATGAATGTGAAAAATACGGTATTCCGGTTATGGCTGTTACTGCTGTAGGGAAAGAGCTTGAAAAACGAGGACCAAGATACCTTGCCCTGGCTTGTCGAATTGCCGCGGAATTAGGAGCAAAAGTTGTCAAGACGTACTGGTGCGCTGAAGACTTTGAAAAAGTAACCGGCGGATGCCCTGTCCCGGTTGTGATGGCTGGAGGTCCTAAATGCGAAACAGATAAAGAAGTCCTCGAATTTGTCCATGATGGAATGCAAAAAGGAGCAATAGGGCTAAATCTCGGGAGAAATGTTTGGCAAAACCCTAATGCTGTGCCGATGATGAGAGCACTCCAGGCAATAATTCACAAAAATGCGTCTGTCGAAGAGGCATTTGATCTTTTTAATACAATTAAGAACGAAAAATAAGATTCTAATCTTCAAATATTTGTCCGCGCAAATCTGTTTAATCAGCGTTATCTGCGTTCTATTTATTAGGTGCGGCCGAAGGCCGCACAGTGTCTTTCGTAGTTAATAAATTCCTCTTTCATTCAACTTTTATGAAAAAACCTCTCTTTATCATCGCAGGAACAAATAGCGGGTGTGGGAAAACTACAGTTACTTTAGGTATTATTCATTCGCTTGTAAAAAAGAAATTAAAAACCTCAGCCTTTAAAATTGGGCCGGACTATATAGACCCGAGTTATCATAAAGCAATTACAGCGAAACCGGGATGCAATTTAGACTCCTGGATGATGAGAAAGGAAACTATCTATCATTTAATAAATAAAAATATGGAACTGTCAGATATAGGTGTTATAGAAGGGGTCATGGGTCTTTATGATGGTATATCAGGCAATGAATATCCCAGGGGGAGTTCAGCGCATATAGCTGAAATATTACAAATTCCTGTAATCCTCGTAGTAAATGCTAAAGGATTAGCTCAGTCAATTGTTCCTATTGTTAATGGATTTAAAATGCATGGTAAAAAAATTGAATTTCTTGGTGTTATCCTGAACCATGTTGGAAGCGACAACCACTATACGATGCTTAAGCAATTAATAGAAAATGACTGTAACCTGCCATGCTTTGGCTTTATAAAAAAACTTGGTTATAAATTTCCTGAACGACATTTAGGACTTGTTCCTTTTCAGGAATTAGACGACGGCAACCTTATGCTGGATGAAATCACGGAAAATATTGATATCGATTTAATAATCAAAGAATCAGCCAAAAACTCTATAAATCTGAAAACTTCAACGAAAAAGGAAAATAAGGCATATAACCTGACACTTGCAGTTGCAAGAGATGATGTATTCAGTTTTTATTACGAAGATAATCTGGATATCTTAAAAGAACAGGGAGTTCAATTGAAATTTTTCAGTCCTGTTCGTGATAAATCCTTACCTGAAAATATAGACGGGATTTATTTTGGAGGAGGGTTCCCTGAAATATTTCCGAGAGAACTTTTGTCAAATAAAACTATTATGGATGATATCAGAAAAAGATACAAAGAAGGCATTCCTATTTACGCGGAATGCGGTGGGTTAATATATATTTTTGAAACTTTGATTGATCATGATAATAACAAATATAAAATGGTTGGATTAATCAAAGGCACTGTAAAAATGGAACGCAAAAGACAGGCCCTGGGATATTATGAAGCAAAATTAAATAATTCAGATTTGCCTCAATTGCGAGGACATCAATTCCATTACTCTCGTGTTGTCGATATGGATGACAAAGAAGTTCTTCCCTTGTATCAAATAAAAAAACCTTCTGAAAAGAACTGGAAAGCGGAAGGTTATAGAAAGCAAAACCTTTTAGCAAGTTATTTACACCTTCATTTTAGAGACCAAATGGAATTTGTTCATTATTTTTTAAAGAAATGCGAAAAAAATTGACAGGATGAACAGGATAGACTGGATTTAAATAATGCGCGCATTATATTTTGATAAAAAGCTTTGCTACTGTGCTGACTATCCGGTGCCGAAACCAAAATACAACGAAGCTTTGATCCGGATAACGATGGCCGGTATTTGTAATACCGATCTTGAAATCTTGAATGGGTATATGGGTTTTAAAGGTGTGCCGGGTCATGAATTTGTTGGGGTTGTTGAAAAAAGTGAAGAAAAAAAATGGGAAGGGAAGAGGGTAGGTGGGGAAATCAATATAGGATGCGGCGTTTGTCCTTATTGCCTGGGCCGGATGAAAAATCACTGTCCAAACCGTTCGGTCCTTGGAATTCTGAAAAAAGACGGCGTTTTTGCCGATTATATTACTCTCCCTGTCGGGAGTCTTCATGCAATTCCTGATTCGGTTTCAGATGAAGAAGCTGTCTTCATCGAGCCCATTGCCGCAGCATTTGAAATTTCTCAACAAGTAAATATAAAACCAGTCGACAAAATATGCGTCCTTGGCGATGGGAAATTAGGCATTCTTGTAGGACAGGTGCTTTCTTTAACAGGATGCAACCTAACAGTTGTCGGCCACCATGAAGCAAAGCTTTCCATTTTGAGCCAATTAGGGATTAAGACAAGTCTAAAAGAAGATGCAACTGGTAAATTTGATCTGGTAGTAGACTGCACTGGCTCGTCGTCCGGACTCAAAAAAGCCCTGGTCCTTGTAAAACCTAAAGGGAAAGTTGTTCTCAAAACCACTCTGGCAAAGAAAGAACCGGTCGACTTGAACTCAGTTATAATTAATGAAATAGATCTTATCGGATCGCGATGCGGTCCCTTTGCTCCTGCTATCAGAGCGCTACAAAAAAAAATAATTGATACCAGGTCTTTAATCAGTAAAACTTATTTTTTAGCTGAAGGGACAGAAGCGTTTAAATGCGCCTCTCAAAAAGGAGTTTTGAAGGTAATTTTAAAGATGGAATAGTGGCAATAATTTTTCTTTTAAAACTGAACTTAAAAATGTATTATCAGTGTTAAGCAAAATATGGTGAAAATAGATTATATGATTAATAACGCATAAAAAATCTTTTTCCCCTGCCACCTTTGTAGAAAAAATACTGCAGCTAAACTTTTTCAAAAATTATTTAGAAATACGATGAAAAGCACTCGTAGTTCAATGAAGGAGTGTTCTTTTTAATATATATCGTAAATGGAAGATATTGGGAACGTTTAAATAAACATGAATTTTAATGAAGCATGCCTCAAATTAGACAATTATTTAAGAGCAAAACAAATTTTTGAAGATATTTGCTGGATTAAACCTGATTATGTCCTTTAAATATACCGCCATATGTTATTTGCTACTAATTATTGATGAAAAAGAAAACATTGATAACAGCTAATCAAATTTATATACGATAATGAATAATAAGCCAACTTCAAGACCAATTATAATCCCAATTGCCGGTGGCAAAGGAGGTGTTGGAAAAACTTTTCTTACAGCCAACTTGGCCATTGCCCTTGCAGAATTAAACAAAACAACAATTGTTATAGACCTTGATCTCGGTGGAAGCAATCTTTATTCATGGCTGGGACTAAAAAACACTTATATGGGAATAGGTGACTTCTTATTCTCTGGAGACATGCAATTAAGTCAATGTATTGTAAATGATTTAAGGCAGTCCCTTTCTTATATTCCGGGAGACGGTCAAACATCCGGGCTCGCAAATATTAAGCACTTACAGAAATTGAAGATCCTTAAATCTATTGCTTCCCTGAAAGCCGAATTCATATTGCTCGATTTAAGCGCGGGTGCTACTTTTAATACTTTGGATTTTTTCCGTATGGCCCGCAGTAGTATTGTTGTCATTTCTCCTGAGACTACATCTATTATGAATGCCCTTGGATTCTTTAAAAATTTTTTGCTGCGTATCGTATCCAGAAAATTTAGGAATAACATGGATGTACTGGAAATTCTCGACAAATTCCGAAAACAGCGTGTTGATATAGAAACCAACCGCTTCGTAGATGTAGTAAAAAAAATCGAGGATTCTGATTCCGCTGCCGCGGCTGAAATCAGGAGAATATGTCAGTTTTTCATGCCGAGGATTGTTTTTAACATGGGAAGGGACCGGGATGATCTTTCCTTTGGAAAACGATTGAGCGGCATAGTAAAAGAATATTTAATGCTCGATGTTGAATTTATTGGCTTCCTTGAATGGGATAAAAATGTTCCCAGATCAGTAAATAAGGGAATACCATTTTTAGATCAGTTTCCCGAAAGCCCTACCTCTGTTTCCATTCATAAAATCGCAAGCCGTCTCGTCAAATACGGGAGGAATAGAATTGAAAATAGTTTTGAAAAATTGTACGCGTCATTAGAAGAACCAAAGAAAGATTCAAGTTCTTAACGTTCCTATCAGACTTTTAATATATTCCCATATTTTTTAGGTGTCTTAAGAATGATTAGGAGCTTTTCTCCTATTTAGCATTTAGAAATAGAAATGTTCTATGAACAAAAATGGTTTTTTTTTGCAGTACTGCGGAGGACTTTAAATAGCATACAATTTTTCCCTTGCAATCTTGGAAGATAGAATCCCGCCGGAGTTCATTCCCACGGAAGCAGGAAACTTAATGAGAGAGAGGAAATACAATTGAAAAAACTGTGGACAAATCTCTCTCAATTTAATTATAATTTCTTATGATATAAGTTAAGTATTTGTAAATAGATCAATAATCTTCTCTGAGGATAATTATGCAAAACGAAGATGATAAAGAAAATCAAAAAGAAACAATTAATTCTAGCGCTCTTGCCATCGATAGGGAACAGTTTAAATATATTGCTGAAAAATATAAAACAGCAGTAAATGAAGTTTTTCAGGAAATTTTTAAAAAAGGGCTTTTTGATATAAAACTAAAGAATGACCAATCTAATCAAGAGCAGGGGAATGTTGAGAAAAATTTCTTAGAAATGTTTTTGGAAAAATATTCTGAGAGATTAAGAAAAATTCAGGAGGAAGAAAATCATGCGAACGAGATAGAAGTTTATCCTTTAGAGGACCTGGATAATCGTAGAAAAGACGTGTTTGTGAGGACCTTAATTTATTATATGAAAAAGAAGTCCCCCAACGCGAAAGCGCTTTTTAGAACAAAAGAGATTGAGGATAAAATAAATATATCTCAACCGGTAATTTTGGGTCTTTTAGTTTTTCTCAGCATAGGCTCTAACATGAGAGATAAAAAAATGATGGAAGAATATTGCGATAAATACTCTTATTTGATGGATGGAGAGAAACTCTTTCACTGGGGTGGGAATGATGATGAAAATAAGGGTATTTTCGATGATGAAAATGTAGAAAACCTGGCAGATGAAATTATCTCAAACCTGGCAAACACAGTTTCCAACATAGAAGAACCAAGGATCATTTCTTTAATTAAAACATGGCTGAATAATAATAAAATAAAAGTTCGTGATCTTCATGAAGATGAAGTGGGAGAACTCTTAAGTGTTTTAAAAGGCATAGCAATAAAACCCAAATAACCATAACTTAAAGACGCGAACCGGTTAACAGGCTTAAAATTAAAGTCATAAAATCTCACAAAGCTCGCTTTATACGATCATATTCTATTTGCAGGTCGCTTAAATTCTTTGTGGTTTCACGCAGCCGATGGGCTAATACCTCAGCAAACATCTTGTAAATTGCAGCGTGAAAAGAATCACGGCCTTTTTCCTGAAGGTTAAGCAAATAGGACACATCCACAAGCAAACAAATGGTTTCACTCGTGGCCCTGACGGTAGAAGACCTTGGTCCTTCATCAAGAAAGCCTATCTCACCAAAGATGTCGCCACTTTTTTTGAGCTTTGCTATTATATTCCCATCTTTTTCGATTTGCACACTTCCTGATAACATAAAAAAAATAGACTTTTCGTGTGATCCTTCTTTTATAAGGACCTCATTAGTCTGATACTGGTGAATCTTGCTAAGACGAAGCAAGTCTTTTAACTGCTCTTCAGTGTATTGCTTGAAAATTGGAAGAACTTTGATGCGTCTGATAATGTGCTCTTGCCCTTCAAGATATGAAGATTCTTTCATAATTGGTCCTCCAATACATTAGGGGATTAGCAGTGTGTATTGTTGATTAAGAAAGAGAATTCTGCCAATAAAGTATCACACGAATAAGGTTTAATCTAATGAAAATCTTATATTTTCCTTTTGCAGTCAAGAGGAGACTTCATCGCTTTTCTCATCTCTTCTGTCTTATTATCTTATTTTTCATAAGCTAAGTTTACAAGAATTCTCAAATATAGCATAATAGCAAGCCTTAACACTTTAAAAGATTGGGTAGAAATGTCAGAAAAAATTATATGCCAGTACTGCGATAACTCATATAGCAAAAAAGTAAAGTATTGTCCCTTTTGTGGCGCTGAAAACGTAAAAGAAATCACGGAAACAATTCCTCAATGCCCTCGTTGTAATATCGAGATGGAAGAGGAAAGTTTTAGAGGTTCAGTAATTGATATTTGTCCAAAATGTTCTGGTATCTGGCTGGATGGTGATGAATTTCGTTATCATACTTCTGCAAGAGACATATATCCCGACAAGAAAATTCCACGGAATTTCAGACGTGAACCATTGTCTGAAGAAAGAAAATATTTGCCTTGTGTCAGGTGCAAGAAATTAATGCACAGGGAAAACTTTCGAAGAATCTCATCAGTGCTGATTGATAAATGTCCTGCTCACGGTGTTTGGTTAGATGCCGGTGAGCTTGAACAAATAAGAAGCTTTATTGCAAATGGAGGCCTTGAAGATTCTCAAGACAAACAAATCATGGAAAACAAAGAAAAGATCAGCAAGGTATCAAGAGAAACAAAGGATTTAAAGTTATTTGCCAGGCAAATGAATAAATGGAAACTGAGAAAAATTCTTTATGGAAATTTTTAGATTGGATTTTCCAATAAGGATCAAGCTATGATAGCAGATATGGCTAAGATAAAAGTTTTATCAATGCTCCTGGTCGTCCTGGTTTTGACTAACCCCCTTTTAAGTTCCGCGGAAGCTAAAAAAGAATTCTACCCGAACGGCAAATTAAGATCAGAGACGAACTTCAAAAACGGTAAACTGGATGGAATTGCGAAGATTTATTATGGAAATGGAAAGTTAAGGGGAGAAGGAAACTACAAAAACGGTAAGCGGGAAGGAATTTTTAGAGATTATTCCGAAGATGGAAAGTTAGGTCGAGAGTTTAACTATATCAACGGTAAGCGGGAAGGAATTGGTAAGAATTATTATATAAGTGGGCAGTTAAAAGAAGAGGTAAACTACGTCAATAATAAACAGGAAGGAATTTACAAGACTTATTATGAAAATGGAAATTTACGAGAAGAGGTGAACTATATCAACGGTAAGCTGGAAGGAACTGCAAAGATTTATTATCCAAGTGGACAATTATTTGATAAAGAAAACTACAAAAACGGTACTGCGGAAGGAGTTCGCACTGTATATTACGAAAATGGGAAGTTAAAATCAGAGCTAATCTATAAAAACGGTGAAATCATAAGTAAAAAAGATTATGATGAAACCGGAAAACTTATAAAATAGAAAAGAAAAAAAGGGGTCTGAAATCCCCTCTTGAGAGGGGTGCCACTCTGTGGCGGGGTGTGTGATACTCCAGCTAAGTGCTGACTGCTGATTGCCGCATTTATAACTATGAATGAGAAAACTAAAATATACTTTCTTCCTATTGAGGAACCACGCTTGGACTTTGTCAGTAAAGCAGTCCAGAAAGGGATGAAATTTTTAGATGAATTTTGCAGAGATTCTGATGATGCTAAGGATGTAATTTTATATGCCTGGTCTAAACAAGATGTTCCAAATTATTTCAGAGAATCATTTAATCAAGACGCGATCAAGATATTAACCGAAGGGAAAACTTTACGTGGAAGTAATTCAACGATAAAACTTGTATCACATGAAACTTTCAGTCCATCTTCTGATAATAAAATAATCTTCAGTGCATACCCGAATAAAAAAATGTTAGATGACATATCTGATGCTATTAATGGGGATACTGTTGAAGCGGTTATCATCGTTAATGATGAAAAGAAATCAGAATCATGGTTAACGAAATGGGCTCCAAACCTGCAAAAGGTTGATTAAATTTCCCCCTGACACCCGACTCCTGGCAACTGATTTATTGATTGCTGCATTTAATCCCTGACAACTACTTCATCTGGCTTGTTTAAAATACGACTTTTTGCTAAAAAATATTCTGCAAATCAGATTTTGATGGTTTTAAATGAAAAATATCGAATCATAAAAAGAGAAAAATATGAAAAAATATTTAATTTTATTGCTATGCCTGGTTATGTTGTCGCCGGTTTACGCCAAACAAAAAGGCAAAGGTCAAAAGCACAAAAAACTTCCACCGGGCCTGGCTAAAAAATTAGAAAGAGGACAAAGTTTGCCACCGGGTTGGCAAAAAAAATTGGCTAAAGGAGAAGTGCTCAGTGATGAATTATATGGACATGCTGAACCTTTGACCGAAAAGGAAAAAAGTAAATTTCCTAAATCATCAGTAGGTATAGAACTTTTAAAAATTGAGAACAAAATTATTCGTATTATGGGCGCGACAAGAACGATATTGGATGTTTTTGAGATAGGTAAATAACTTATTCCGTTCAAAAAAACCTAAAGACTCACCTTTCACCCTTTCTCTTAAGTCAAGTTCTCCTTTCGGGGATTGCTTCTTTTCTTATTGCAAGATACAATTGTTTTAGAGAGTAGTTATTTTTTTGTATTTGTAGGGTTTTTTTATGGTAAACGAAATTGGCAAACTCACCCAGGTGAAGCAAAACGATCTATCAACTAATCAAATTGGGAAAAATTTTAATTTAAATAAAAATACCCTGTCTGAGAGTAAAAGTATCGGGGAAGATTCAGTTGACATTTCACAGGAACGAAACTTGGATTTTTTAAGGGTAGAAGCGGGCGTTTTAAAAAATGAACTTGCTGGAATTATTGCAAACTCTCTCCTCAAACCTCTATCAGAGGGTATAGTTAAAGAAGATCCTCTAAATTCTGTTTTATCTCGACTCGTAAAACCCGCTAAATCTATATTAGGTTCTGCCTCTGTTGATACTTTTTCCAAAGAGAAGCTATCGTCATTTCAAAGTGCTGTCAAACAATTAGGAAGTGCAGTTTCTAAAATGACTTCCAGCGCCTTACTGAGTCCGCTCAACAGAAATGCGGAACAATCCAACGCTTTGAATGGAATTTTAAACTCTATTTCAAACGAACTAACTGGTTTAGATAGTTCTATCCAAAAAAAATTGTAGTGACTCCAACTTTTTCTCAATTACTTTAATCGAGATGTGACCCTATACGCCTTTGGAGTGTTATGACAAAGCTGAGCTTAGCTCTGCCGTCTCATTGCAAATTGTTAACTGTTAATTGAAAATTGTCAATTAGTTCCTGATCGCTGATAGCCGACTGCTGATCGCTGACTACTGCTTCAAAGTAAATACCTCATTGATATTGCTATAAGATCCACCTGGCTTTGGTCCTCCACCTATCACATAGATACTATCTCCTATAACGGTTGCCCCCAATCCGTGACGTGATGTGGGCATAGACGTCATGGTTGTCCATTGTTCCGTGCGTGGATCATATGCCTCATTCAGGTTAAATGTCCCTTTTGGGGCCTCTCCTCCAAAAACAAATATCTTCCCCCTCAATGTCGCCGCGGCAATGCCACTCCGTGGAGTAGGGAGCGGAGGTTTTTTAATCCATTTGTCCTTTTTGATATCGTAGGTTTCATTGGTGTCCAGATTTTTGGCATAAGAGGACTTGAGTCTTCCACCTACGGCAAATATGGTGTCTCCAGCAACCGCCACCGCAAGATGGTCCCTGGCTGTCGGCATAGGGGCCCTGGATTCCCATCTATTTTTTTCCGGATCACATACCATTCATTAGCGGAAACGTTTTGGCCCTTAGCGTATCCTCCTATAGCATACAACTTGCCCTGATGGACACCAACCGCAAGGGCCCCTCGAGCAGTGAGCATTGGACTCCTGGTTCTCCAGCGATCAGTGACTGGGTCATACTCATAGATGGCGTTGGATGCCATCCAGGAAAAGGTCCCTCCGAAACCTCCAACAATATAAAGTTTTCCGTTTACCACCCCGATGCCGGCATGATGTAAACGTTTGGGCATGGGGGACAGTTCTCGCCAGCTATCCGTGGTTGTATCGTATTCTTCTACACGTGAGGTAACTCCTAGGCGACCAAAGCCTCCAGCAACATAAATCTTTTTTCCTATCGCAGCTACGGCCACCTCTGTTCGTTTAGTTGGCGCCGGTGCTTTGATGGTCCAACTCCCCAAACTCTGACCTGATGCGGTGGTATATGTCACGAGAATTGTAATAAAAATTGTACCGCTGATTAATTTCAAGATAGTAAGTTTCATACGATCTGCTAAAAATAATATTAGGTTACTCATCTTCTTTCTCCTATACCGTTTGAAGCAAATGGGGTCTGAAAGCCATTCTGTTAGAATTTACAAAGAGGGGTGTATTCCCCTCTTGAGAACCTGTCCTGAGGTTGTCGAAGGAGGGGTGCCACGTTGTGGCGGGGTGTGTAATGCTGGCTGCTGAACGCTGTATTCAATCCTTTACAACCTTCCTTCCAATGGGTGACCCTTTTTCCCGAAAATTCTTTAATGATCACTAACCATTAGAATAAGATTTAAAATCAGTATATCCTTCTCTTTCGAATGAAAACCATGAACCCATCTCGGCTTCGGGAGCCAGGGGCCAATCATTCGCAAATCGCTCTACAAGGTCCGGATTACTGATAAAAGGCCGCCCAAAGGCTATCATATCCGCTCTTTTTTCTTTAATCGTAGCCTCCGCTGTTTCTTGCGTATATCCACAGTTTCCTATTATCGGACCGGAAAAAACCTGCCGAAATTCGCTTAAATTCATGGGATCTCCAAGCTCATGGAAACCAAATGTCAGACCGTCTACAAGGTGCAGGTAGGCCAAACCTACTTTATCGAGTTGACTGGCAAAATAGGTAAAGGCTTCCCGGTAATCATCAGAACCCATGTCATTAAAATTTCCATTGGGGCTAAGCCGGACACCGATTCTATTAGTTGGCCAGATTTCCGTCACCGCACTCACTATTTCATGGAGAAAACGATACCGGTTTTCCAAACTCCCGCCATAAGTGTCGGTCCGTTTATTGGTTTTAGATTGCAGGAACTGATCAATGAGGTAGCCATTAGCAGCATGAACCTCTATCCCATCGAACCCTGCTTCTTTGGCCCTTATTACCGCTTGTTTATAGTCTTCCACAGTCCCGGAAATTTCATTTGTATTAAGTGCCCTTGGAGTTTCATAATCTTTCTTTCCTTGCGGAGTATGTATGTATTCCCCATTTAATCTTATCGCTGATGGCGCCACAGGTAAATTTCCATCATGGAAAGCGCTGTGAGAAGCCCGACCGCAATGCCATAATTGCAGGAAAATTTTCGACCCCTTGTCGTGTACCGTGCCAGTTATCTTTTTCCAGGCTTCAGCCTGCTCATCCGAATAAATTCCCGGCGAATTGATCCAGCCGATAGCTTGTTTGGAGATAACAGCTGCCTCAGTAATGAGAAGACCTGCCGCCGATCTTTGGGAATAGTATTCAGCCATCAAATCATTCGGCATTCGGTCCGCACCTGATCGGGCCCTTGTCATGGGAGCCAAAGCAACCCGATTTTTGAGTTCCAGATCACCCATCTGAAAAGGACTAAGCAATTCTTTTGATTTCGTTTTTGAAGTCATAAGCTGATTTTAGATCGAAGTCCGTAAAAGTACAAGACAAACTTAGCCGGTGTTTAGTCGCAGTTTGCTTTTTCCTTCTACTGCGACTTATGCAAGGCTTGATTTTTCCTTTTTTAGGCACTGTTAGGTTCTTCTTTTTACAGTGCCTTATGCAGAGTACAGCGCTCAATGCAGTCAAGAGTAGACTTGACCCCTTTTGTCCCCGAGGGACATGTTAGAGGGGAATTTTCTCCCCCAATTCCCCCTTTAAAAAGGGGGATACAAGGGGTTGTAGTTTTGGTTGCGGCCCCTTGGCCGCTCTGCGTTAATCCGCGGCCAACAGATATTTCCGGGTGTATCATTTAATTTGATATACCAATATACTTTTCTAAAATTTCTTTTAGCTTACCTGATTTCTCCATCTCGGCAATTCCACTATCGATAATCTTCTTAAGTTGGTTGGAATGTTTATAATTTCTCGATATCAAGATATGAAATTTCTCAAGAGTGGCTCCCGGTATAGGAGCGTACCCCAGGTCTCTTTCCAGATAGTTTACTCCAATCTGAGCAAACCCGGCCAATATCTCATATCTTGCGATAAACAGGTCACATCTTCCCTTATGGGTCTTCTCTATAACAAAGTCAAATTTTTTTGCACTCCGGTCTATTTTGATTAATGGTAGATTAAAACCTGCGTAAGCATATCCGAACAAACCGCAGACCTTATATTGTAAAAAATCTTCTTTCGCGGTTATATCCATTCCTTTTTGATATTTATTTCTGGAATAAAAGTAATAAGGACTTATTTTGTAATAATCACGGGTCATTAAAAATTTTGTGTCCCGTTCCTTGCTATAAGCCGCGCTTAACGCTATCTTGTAATGATGCCCTCCCTCTGTTAATTCAAGACACCGGTTCCAGGGAAGCATATTAAATATAACTTTAATGCCATGTTTCTTAAAAATGCTATTCAGCACCTCAATGTCGTACCCGATTATCTCTTTTGTTTTTTTTCCGTTTTCTCGTTTATAAAAGTGGTATGGAGGCCATCCGGCCCCGTCTCCGCACACATGAATGGTATCGCCTTTTTTAAGTCCTTCAGCAAAAACGGGAGACGTTACTACGATAAAAATCAAACAACTTAATATAATACCGTAAGAAATAATTTTCACTACCATCTACTATATTCTTTACTTATTGATTTATCAAGGCTATGAGAAAAACATAGCAGGCAAAAAACCAGAAAACTCCACCTAGTGCTTGAGTCGTCAGAAGTTGACCTGCCCCCAGTTAATGTACCACATAGTGTGTTAGTCTCTAGTTCATGGATACAGGCAGTGGAGGCATAGCCGGAATGCAGTAAAATACCCATTTAGGTTGCAGTTTTCCTTTTTCCGGGAGGCATAAGCGCTAAGCTTATTTTCTTCTGACAGAAGATATGGATTAAAAGGATAAAAAATTAAGTCAATCACCCCCCTGAGTCAGGCCGTCCTAAAATGTCATTCTGAGGCTTTGCCGAAGAATCTCCTACGCACAACGTATTAAAAACATGAGATTCTTCGCTTTGCTCAGAATGACATGATGCGCCCCTTTAGTAATTTTAGATAGCCTGGTTAAACTAGGCGTGATCTTCGTGTCCTTCGTGCCCTTCGTGGTAAATTCATTCTCCGTCCCAATTAGTTTCAAAAAATTCAGCTTGCTTTTAAACCGATTATTCTTATTATAGAAAGATGGAGAAAATTAATAATTTGTTCACAGAATTTGTAGATAATCTGAAAAATAATGGGTCAGAGGATTATCAAAGGTACTTCTGCAATTCTAATGACCGGTTTGAGTTTGAAGTAGAAGCGTTTAAAAATTTCATAAAGAAATATGAAGTTTTTCCCGATGAATTTGAACCACTCCCTGAAAAAAAGATGGCGAAATTAAAATACAAGTACAGGGAGACAGCAGGTGAATTAGAAAAACGATCAGACAGTTCCACCTGGATGTCGATGAAAAAGGACGGAGAAGGCTGGAAGATTTCCAATAAGGGAGAATATTTAAAATGTCTGGCTGAATCAAAACAATGGAGAAAAATCAAAACAGAAAATATTACCTTTTATTTCGATTCCTTCCTGAAAAAAACTTTAGACCAGATGAACGCGGAAAGCGGGTCCTCAGAGTTAACAAATGTCAAAAAATATCTTGATATAGATGAAGAGCTTGATGTCAGTTATTTTGTCTATGACGATGAAAAATCGCTTAATGAGTTAGGTTTTAAATCAAACCTCGCGGGTCATGACTGGATCATCTCGAATTACCCATGCGACGTGTTTCAGCTCATTTCCCTTTGCATGAAACGGTTAAACCCGGAACTCCCAAAATATTTCCTTTTCGGATTTGCCACTTATTACGCGCATTTTATTTCAAAATCCTCCTTTCCTCTTTTTAACTTCCCGAGAGAAGATTTTGACAAATTCGCGATAAACAGCGTGAAGTACGGTTATTATATTAAAATAGCAAAACTGCTCAATAACACAGAGTTTCAAAAGTGGACTGAGATGGTATCGATTATGTCACTCCTTTCTCAGCAAAAATCTCATCCTAATTTAATGGTTTTTTTAATGACCGCTTCGTTTGTTAAATTTCTTTTTGAAAATGAAGCTATCGGTGAAAGCCCTGAAATCAGGAAAGAGCGAATTATTGAAATTCTAAAAACAGGCAAAGAGAATGATTTTGAGGATACGTTTAAAAAAATAACAGGTCTAAAACTCAAAAAAGCGGAGAAACTCTGGAAGAAAGATCTGAAGATAAAACTGAAAAATACTTAGCGCGGCCAAGGGGACGCAAAAATCAGCGGATGTAGATAAGCCTTAATGTTGCAAAAACGAGATTCTTCAGTCACTCACGCTCCCTCAGAATGACACGCGGGAGGTTTTAGATTGTCATCCCTTGATTTCGTACAGGGCAGGTCTCAGCCTTTCTCTTGTCATTCTGAGCGAAGCGAAGAATCTCTTTTAGAAGATAAACGCAGATTTAATGGATCATTAAAAACATTATTATCTACGAATTCAAGTCTTCTCAGTTATTCTTCTATGGGCGAATCTGCAAAGCAAAAAATCTGTATAAACAGCGGTATCCGCGTTCTATTTTTTCTTCTCCGGTATTAACTTACATTACCCTGCCAAATGTTCCTGTAGTAGTTGCCTGAGCTAGGATGTTACCATCCAGTGCCTTTTTAAAATCGGAAAGAGAAATTTTTGCTTCCAGATTTAATTTATCCACACTCAACGCATAGACAGTACAAACATATGGATGGTCACCGCTTCCCGGGGGAGGCTGCGGTCCGCCATAGCCGACACTTCCGTAACCGTTATTTAGTTCCACACTTCCCGCAGGCATATTTTTTCCTGATGCTCCTTCCTGAAGACCGGTCGTGCCTGCTGGAATATTGATGACAAACCAATGGACCCAGTTGTTGGCGACAGGATGCGGGTCAACAATTGAAAAGGCAAAAGATTTTGTTTCTGCGGGAGCGTTGCTCCAGTCAAAAGGAAGGGATGTGTTCTCTCCACCAATCGCTGTCATAATATACGTGGTGGAAATATTATCTCCCTCATCAAAAGCTTCAGATATTAATTTCATATTACCTCCGGAAAAACCCATACGGGCGGTCAATAATAAAAAGGGAAAAACTATTCCCCATTTTTTTTTCTTTTTTGCATCATTTCTTTAACAGAAGCCGGGATGAGGTTGTCCATAACTTCGCTGATAAGTTCACCCGTTACTTCTTTAGATCCATTTTTTTTCGCGTGATCTTCTATCGCTTTCTGTGCCATGCCCCTCACAAAAGGAGGAGCTTTTTCAAGACGGTCTTTCGCTTCCTGTGTCCAGGTTAATCCACTTTTTTTGGACGTTGTTTCATTAAAATACTTTTCAAACTTGCTCAGTATCGACTGGTTCTTTCCTGTCCGATTTTCTAAAAATGCCTGGATGTCCCCTATGACCTCCTTTTTTCTGAAGTTTTTCATTTTTTCCTTGGCTTTATCAAACGCTTGCATTTGCAATTCTTCAAACCCCATATTTTTCATGCGACGTGAGGCAAATTTCATCGATTCATCCCTTATCTCCGATAGCAACTCGGAGGTAACCTCTGTCATCCCCCTTTCTTTTGCCCTGATAACCATTAATTTCTTAATTCCCTTGCGTACAAAGTCCGGGGCATTCATTACTCTTTTCTTAGCCTCTTCACACCAGGTAATTCCTTCATTATTTGAAAAATCTTCCATAAGTATTTCTCCGTGATATCTTAGTTCTCTTCGTGTTCTTCGCGTGCTTCGTGGTTAATAAGTTGGGTTGTGGCCACTGGCCGTCATGGTTTTAAATTCCATAAGGCTCTAACCAACATGTAAAACGTCAGACCGATTAACGGTAAAACATATCTAACAGAATCAAAAGTATCTTCACTGAGAAGAGCAGCGCCTGCAATTATAAAGCGAATGAAATATAAGACCGCCAATATAATTACAAGAATGCGATATTCATTATATATGAAGAAGGTTAGCCCTAAAAATAAGGCTCCGGCAAAAACTCCTATAGAAGTGACTATATTATCGTAACTTATGCTGTCTGCTTCAGCAACAAGACTATCTATTGCCGGAATATTTTCCGCAAAAACATCCTCTAAGATGCCGGCAAAATCATGAGACGGCATTGTGACATGAAAAACCGCCAGATAGACAATGCCAATGAACAGGTAGGCATATGCCGCATGATGATATTTTGCGGTTTTTTTGTGCTCTTCATAAATATATTCAGGATATTTTCTCTTTTTACTGTAAGTTGGCAGATCAAACATTATTTTCTAATTTTATGGTAAGAACTATTCTTTGTCAACAGTGCCTATGTTGCGGTTTTCAGTTTGCTATGTTAATTTAACGTATAAGAATTTAAATTCTATACATGATTACTCAGATTTGCTTAGGATTACGCTGATTCAAGTAAAAAATCTATGTAATCGGAACATAATCGGCGTAATCAGTTAATGTGACTAAAACATTCATCTAACTTGATGACTTATGAAGACTCAAACATTCGCTGTAATAATGGCCGGGGGAACTGGAATCCGGTTCTGGCCAAAAAGCAGAAAAAAAATACCAAAACAGTTTTTAAAAATAACAGGTGATAAAACCATGATTCAATCAACTCTTCACAGGATTGAATCTTTTCTCCCTCATCAAAATACTATAGTGGTAACCAATATTCTTCACGCAAAGACGGTCCAAGATCAACTCCCTTCTATCCCTTCTGAAAATATTATCCTGGAACCTGTTGGAAGAAATACCGCCCCTTGCATAGGTCTTGCCGCTTTAATTGTAGAGCAAAAAGACAGGGATGGGGTCATGGTTGTTCTTCCTTCCGACCATTGGATTAAGGATGACAGGCAATTTTGTAACGAACTGAAAATAGCAGCGAGGATAGCGGCAGAGAAAAAAACACTCATTGCCTTTGGAATTAAACCATCTTACCCGGAGACCGGTTATGGTTATATTCAATGCGGCTGTAAAAAAAACCTGATACCAGAATCAGGATATGAAATATGTCCAATTGAAAAATTCAGAGAAAAACCTGATATTAAACAGGCTAAGGAGTTTGTTAAAAACGGAAACTTTTATTGGAATTCAGGGACATTTGTCTGGAAAGCCTCCGCGATTTTAGAAGAGATAGAAGAACATTTACCGGTATTACATCAAGGACTCATGAAAATCAAGAAGTGCCTTGGAAATGACAATAAAAAAGAAGAGATCGATAAAATTTTTTCGACGTTCCAATCCGAATCAATTGATTTCGGGGTCATGGAAAAGACAAATCGTGCGGAAGTAATTATTTCTCAAGTCGACTGGAGCGATATTGGAAGCTGGAAAGCTCTTGAAAATTATTTGCCGGCAGACAGTTCCGGTAATGTTGCCTCAAAAAAACATGTCCTGATCGACACGAACAATTCTATTATTGAAGGCGATGAACGAATGATTGCCGCGATCGGTCTGAAAGACATGGTTGTTATTGATACAGAAGATGTTCTATTGATATGTCCGAAAGAGAGGTGTCAGGAAATTAAAAATCTGGTTGAACAGCTTAAAAAAGAAGGAAAAGATGAATATTTGTAAGGTTGAAAATAACAACGAAGATCAAGAAAAAACCCGCTAATTATAAAACAATCCTGGATACTCCGCGCTTTTAAAAAATTTTCTCTTTAACCCACTTCAAAGCATTACCAGTTTTTTGAACGATAGTCCCCGCAGTATCCTCGATTGAATGTATAACCTTTTCCCTGACATCTTTAGGTGATTCTTTTTTTAATGTTGCTTCTTTCTTAACTTCTACTATTACTTCTTCTGCTTCTTCTTCAAGTTTCGGCATTTTCTCAACTTCCGGTTTTTCAACAAGCACTGATCCTTCGATTTTTATCTCTGCTTCTTTTTCAATTTCTAATTTTTCCGGCTGATTTGGGGGGGATGGAATATCAACCTGAACCTCGCTGGGAGGCATAAAATCAGGTTTGTTATTTATTTCAACCTGTAAAACTTTTACCTCATCTTGTAACCCTGACAGTTCTGTGGTCAGTTTATTTACATCCATTAAAAGCTTCTCTAAATCATCACGATTACTTTGGAAAGATTCTATTGTCCCTTTGATTTTATCCTGTTCGGCTTGGATACGATCAATGCCATTGTTTTCAAAAGACTTGATCGTCTCTTTGATTTTATCCTGTTCCGCTTTAATGCGATAAACTTCCTCAACGGTTTCTTTTATTTTGCTATTTATCACTAAATTATTCTGGATTGTGTTGTGTAAATAGTAGATGGTCCAGGACAGGGCTCCAACAAGCAGTAGCAAGAGGATGGTCTGAAAAATAATGGCGGATTTCAATTTTTGCGTTTTTATTTTTTTCTTTACAGGGGTTTCAGGCGTTTTTTCTTTTGATAGGGATTGTTTTTTCTTAGATTTTTCAGGTTTCTCAACTGTTACTTTTTCAGAAGGGTCTTTATCTCCCTCTTTTTTGTCTTTTTTGTGGGATTTTTTTTGAACCGATTTGTCGGCCATTAGTAAATGATTTTATTTAAAGGATACTCTACAATACCGGAAGCGCCAGACTCTTTTAATTTCGGAATTATTTCCCTGACCTCTTTTTCTTCAATGATAGTGTTTATATCCACCCAATCTTGATTGCTCAGTTCAGAGATAGTAGGTTTCTGAAGAGCGGGCAGGATTTTGAGGACATTATCCAGGTCTTTTCTCTTTACATTCATCATAAGACCAACCATTTTTTCAGCCGCTAAAGCGCCATTGAGCAGCATAACAATTATATCTACCTTTTTCTTTTTCCAGGGGTCTTTATAAGAATCTTTATTAACTATAAATTTTGTGTTGGACTGCAGCACCGTATCCACAATTCTCAGGCCATTGGCTCTTAAAGAACTTCCTGTTTCGGTAACTTCCACGATAGCATCCACGAGGTTTGGGGCTTTTACTTCAGTAGCTCCCCATGAAAATTCAACATGTGCTTTTACCCCATGTTTTTTTAAATAGCTGGATGTCAGGTTAACTGCTTCTGTGGCAATTCTTTTTCCTTCAAGATCTTTTGCCGACTGAATATCTGAGTCGTTAGGGACCGCGAGGACCCAGCGAACTGGTTTTGAACTTACTTTAGAATAAACCATATCCGCGACCTCTTCTACAGAAGCATTGTTTTCTACTATCCAGTCTTTTCCCGTTAAACCCGCGTCGAGCACACCCTGCTCAACATAACGGGCCATTTCCTGGGCCCTTATCAACAAACACTCTATTTCGCTGTCATCAATGACCGGTGTATAAGAGCGGCTGCTGAAAATAAGGTTATAGCCCGCTTTTGCGAACAGCTTCGCCGTTGCTTCCTGTAAACTTCCTTTGGGAATTCCTAATTTCAATATTTTTTTACTCATTTGTAAACTTTCTCCGGGTCGAATATTTTTTCTCCAATGATTTTTAGATCTCCGTTTAATTTCCTATAAAAGCAGCTTTTATATCCAGTATGGCATGCAGCGCCGCCTACCTGCTCGACTTTTAAAATAATCGTATCTTCATCACAATCCACATAAATTTCCTTTACATTTTGTACGTTCCCGCTTTGTTCGCCCTTTTGCCATAGTTTATTTCTTGAGCGACTGTAATAGCAGGCTCTCCCTGTTTCCATAGTTTTATCCCACGCTTCTTGATTCATAAACGCGAGCATCAGGACTTCTCCTGATTCAAAATCCTGAGCAATAACAGGGATTAATCCATCCATTTTTTCAAAATTTAGCTTTACCATCAATTCCTTTCTAAGGGGTCAAGGGACAAGGTACGGGGACCAGTTACAACAAAAATCTAATCTCTGACAGATGATCTATCTTATTCCCATTTCCTATCTCCGATGCAAGATTTTTTAGTTAAGAAAACATTATATAATATTTCCTTACAAAAAGTTAGTTAAAATAAAGTATTGAGATGAACATGTCAAATTATTTATTTAACTTGTTAACAATTTCCATTCCGTAATACAATGCAAATTAGTTACAGAGGAACGCATTATTTTTTAAACAAGCTTTTTAAGCACGAAATTCCAAATCTCAATATACAAATAATAAATAAATCTCTATGATCAAAAAAAGAAGAGGTGGAAAATCAGCAGAGTACTAATAATAGGAGCAGGTGGTGTTGGTGCTGTTGTTGCGCGGAAATGCGCTAAGGTACCCGAAGTTTTTTCTGAAATATGTTTGGCGAGTCGGACATTAGAAAAATGTGAAAGAATAAAAAAACAAATTAACAGGTCCTTAGAAGTTGCACAGGTAGACGCGGATAATCGAAATGAAGTAACCAGCCTGATTAATGGCTTTAAACCCGATATTGTCGTTAATGTTGCCCTGCCATATCAGGATATTTCTATCATGGAAGCCTGTTTAGAAACCGGAGTTAACTACCTGGATACTGCTAATTATGAACCCCCTGACGACCCTAAATTCTGCTACAAATGGCAGTGGGATTATCATGATCGTTTCAAAAAAAAGGGGATTATGGCTCTATTAGGCTGCGGGTTTGATCCTGGAGTAACCAATATTTTTTGTGCTCATGCCAAAAAGGAACATTTCGATGAAATTCATTATGTTGATATTCTCGATTGCAATGCCGGGGACCATGGTTATCCCTTTGCGACAAATTTCAACCCCGAGATTAACATCCGCGAGGTGACTGCTAAAGGAAAGTTTTATGAAAACGAGGAATGGAAAGAAACTGATCCTCTCACTGTGCACCAAACATTCGATTTCCCCGCGATTGGTCAGAGGGAGGCTTATTTGATGTATCACGAAGAATTGGAATCGCTTGTAAAAAATTTGCCTGAAATGAAACGTATCCGTTTTTGGATGACCTTTTCGGATAGCTATCTGAATCATTTGAAAGTACTTCAAAACGTGGGCATGACCCGAATTCATCCGGTTGAGTTTGAGGGAAACAAAATAGTTCCATTGAAATTTCTTAAATCTCTACTCCCTGATCCAGCTTCTTTAGGTTCTAATTATAAAGGCAAAACTTGCATTGGATGTTTGGTTGAAGGAATTAAAGACGGTCGGAATAAAAAAATATATATCTATAATATTTCCGATCATGAAGAATGTTATAAAGAAGTTAATGCTCAAGCAGTTTCTTATACGACCGGTGTGCCAACAATGATCGGAGCTATGCTTATGCTTACGAATGTCTGGCAAGGAAAAGGTGTGTTTAATGTGGAAGAATTTGATCCCACACCCTTTATGGAAAAACTGAATATTTATGGATTGCCCTGGATCGTAAAGGAATTGTAAATAATAAATAAGAAATTCGAATATCGAATTCAAGTCTTCGCTGGCATTCTTCATAGAGCGAATCTTGGTTGCTTTTTACAAAAAATCCGAAACAAATCCAAATGACCAAAATTCCAAATCAATATGATTTAATAGATTTAAATGGCATAGCAACTCCTTGTTATATTTGCGATGAAGACGCATTAGAGGAGAACTTGAAGGTTTTAAGTTCGGTTCAGGAAAAAAGCGGCTGCAAAATAATACTGGCTCTCAAGGGTTTTGCGATGTTCAGCTTATTTCCTGTTATTCGTAAGTATCTAAAAGGTACTGCTGTCAGCTCTTTGGACGAGGCACGGCTGGGTTTTGAAGAGTTCGGCGGTGAACTGCATTTGTATTCACCGGCTTATAAAGACGATGAATTTGAAAGTTTATTGCCGTACGCGGACCACATAAGTTTTAATTCCTTTTCGCAATGGCGCCGTTTTAAGCCGGCAATCTCCAAATATAAAAAGAAAAAAATTGAATGCGGCATACGAATTAATCCAGAGCATTCCGAAGTAAAGTATCCCATTTACGATCCGTGCGGTAAATATTCCCGCCTGGGTGTAAAAGCTGAACTGTTTCAAAGTGAGGATTTGGAAGGCATATCAGGATTGCATTTTCACAATCTTTGCGGACTTAACGTTGATGCCCTTGAGCGTACCTTGAAAGTTCTTGAGGAGAACTTTGGACGTTATATCAAACAAATGAGGTGGATAAACTTTGGAGGAGGCCATCATATTACCAATACAAATTATGACATTGATAAACTTTGCAAACTGATTATTGATTTCAGGGAGCGTTATAAAGTGGAGGTTTACATGGAACCGGGAGAATCGGTTGTACTCAATTCCGGTGTGCTGGCAGCATCAGTCCTGGATATAATCCATAATGAAATGGATATCGCAATTCTCGATACATCCGCAGCCGCCCATATGCCGGATGTAATAGAAATGCCCTATAAACCTAAAATACTTGGCGCGTCTTCAACCGGTAACGAGCAACCGGCAGCGAATAACCGGCATATCTATAAACTTACCGGGCTGACCTGTCTGGCAGGAGACGTGATAGGAGATTATTCTTTCCCTGAGCCTCTACAAGTCGGGTCAAAGTTAATTTTTCTCGATATGGCACATTACACGATGGTTAAAAACAATACCTTTAACGGTATTCGCCTACCATCTATAGCTATTTGTAATTCAAAGACCGGGCAAGTACGAGTTGTCAGAGAATTCGGGTATGATGACTATAAGAATAGATTATCTTAAAATATTCCCTTATCTTTTAAAAAAGTAATTCCATTTTTTGCATCGGCGGGACTTACCTTCTGGTTAATTTCCATTACACGGATAGTTTCCGGTTTTAAATAAGATTTTACCATGTCAAAATCTACTGTGCCGCATCCGGGCGCGTTATGGTCATTGTATCCATTCAATACATCGTGTAAATGGACGCCGATTAAACGATTGTGGAATGTTTTCAATAACATCTCTTGTGAAATTCCGAATAACGTTTCATTTACTTGAGCGTGGCCGGTATCGTGCCAGTAACCAAGTTTGCTGCCGTCAAAGAGGCTGAATATGGTTTTAAGTTCATTCATGTCAGGGAACTCAAAAAAGTAATATCTATTTTCCAGCCCCACATCAATACCAAGTTTTTCTGCTTCCGCGTTAATTTCATCGAGACTCTTGAGCAAAGCATCAAAATTTTTCCCTTTGTTTGCAGCATGGTTTTGTGATATCTCCTGTAAAGATTTTTCCGCTTCCTTCGATTGAATTTTCTCTTCGTCATAAAATGTTTTCATTATATTAATTGGTTCATCAAGCGGTATGCGTCCACAATGAAGTATGATCGCTCGCGCTCCAATATCCGCTGCATTCCGCAATGTCTGTTTGACATGATCCACTCCACGGACCCTCTTCTCTTCCTCCGTATCGCTTATTAAATACTTTTCTGCTCCCCTGACTTTGTCTTGAGGAGAAGGGCAGACAGCATGCATGCTAATGATTTTTATTCCCCACGCAGTACAATTTTTCTTTATTTCTTCAAAGGTTTCGCTGAAAATGCGAAATTCCAGTTCCAGTAAACTGATACCGGTTTCTTTCATTTTTTCTATTAGTTCTTTCGCGTCATGGGTTTGACCTGCACGCCAGCATGTTGAAACAGCACAAATGCTCATAATATTTAAATATTATATGGATAAAGATTTTCTAAAATTAAAAACGATACATCAAATTGCGTCTATTATACATAATAAAATGTGCTACAATTGAATCTAGAAGAATTTTATGAGTCAAGTGATAAGGAGATTTAAGTGAAATATATTGTTTTATTGGGAGATGGGATGCCGGACCACCCTCTGCCTGATCATGATAATAAAACCCCGTTACAAATAGCCAATACACCTAATATGGATTTTTTGGCGAAGAACGGAATCACGGGTGGAATTAAAACAATTCCTGAAGGATTTCCTCCGGGAAGCGATGTATCGAACCTGTCTGTCTTTGGATATGATCCTGAACTTTATTATACAGGGCGTTCTCCTTTGGAAGCGGCAAGTATGGGTGTTGATCTGGATTCCGGGGATATAGCCTTCCGGTGTAACCTGGTAACTCTTAAACCGGCTATGAACGACCTTGTCATGGATGACTACTCCGCCGGACATATTTCTTCTGAAGAAGCAAAAGAATTGATCAATTTTCTTAATGATAAATTAGGGAATGAAAATTACATTTTTTATCCCGGCGTCAGTTACCGTCATCTTCTGGTATGGAAAGGCGGAAAAGAAAAAATGGATTTGCCTCCACCACACGATTTGACTGGAAAAGGGATAAAGGATTTAATTTTATCCCGAAGCGACGAAATCATGGAACTGCTGAGTAGTTCACAAATGCTTTTAAAAAACCATGCTGTAAATCTCAAGAGGGCAGGGGAGGGGAAAAAACCTGCGAATAGTATCTGGCTCTGGGGGAGCGGAAAAAAACCGGCTATGCCGAACCTTAAAAAGATGTACGGTCTTGAAGGAGCTGTTATATCAGCCGTGGACCTTTTAAAAGGGATTGGTATTTATGCCGGACTTGACGCGATAAAAGTGCCGGGAGCCACAGGCTACATCGATACGAATTATGAAGGTAAAGTTAGCAGCGCGTTAAAAGTTCTTGAAGAAAAAAATTTCGTTTATATACACCTGGAAGCCGCCGATGAAACTTCGCATGAGGGAAGTTTTGAAAATAAGATAAAGGCCATTGAAGATTTTGACTCTAAAGTTGTGGGGAAAATTCTCAAGGGAATAGACGGACATAAAAAATACAGGGTTCTTTTAACTTCAGATCATCCGACGCCCCTGAATCTTATGACCCATACTGCTGAAAAAGTGCCTTTTGCTGTTTATTCCCCGGACATGAAAGGAGACAAAACTATCGCGTTTAGCGAAGATTTGATTAAAGAGGGTTCAAAAAACTTTGAAAAAGGATTTGAAATAATGGAATATTTTGTTAAAGGATAAACCTGTTTAGTGGTTTGCTAATAGAGTAAAAATTTATGGGATTAATTGTACAAAAATATGGTGGCACTTCCGTGGGAAGCATTGACCGAATTAAAGAAGTGGCCAAAAAAATAGTTTCATCAAAAAAAAATGGTGTAGATGTTGTCGTAGTTGCATCCGCTATGGGAGGTGAAACCGATAAGCTTCTAAAAATGGCGCATGAAATTTCTCCTGAGCCTGGAAAACGTGAGATCGATTTGCTTCTTTCTTCCGGAGAAAGAGTGTCGTGCTCACTTCTTGCAATGGCTATTCAAAAACTTGGATATAAAGCCGCTTCTTTCACAGGACGACAGGTGGGAATTTTAACGGACAGCGCTCATACGAAAGCGCGAATTAAGAAGATTGAAGCGCATAAGATTAATAGAGCTCTTAAAGAAGGTTTGATTGTTATAGTGGCTGGATTCCAGGGAATAGATGAAAATGAAAACGTGACAACTCTAGGACGTGGAGGTTCTGATACTTCCGCGGTAGCTCTGGCCTCCGCTCTTAATGCGGACCTTTGCGAAATATATTCTGATGTTGAAGGGGTGTTCACTACTGATCCTAATATCGAGCCTGACGCAAGAAAATTAAATAAAGTTTCCTATGAGGAAATGATGGAGATGGCGAGCTGCGGCGCGAAAATTCTTGAAATTCGCGCGGTCCAATTTGCGAAGAAATATAATGTCCCTGTATATGTTAAATCGTCTTTTAAAAAAGGTGATGGAACTTTAGTAACCAAGGAGGATTCTAAGATGGAAGAAATTGAAGTATCTGGCATTACTTATGATAAAGATCAAGCTAAAGTCTCAATAATAGGGGTGCCGGATAAACCGGGTATTGCTTCTAAAATATTTAATGTTGTGGCTGACGCGAATATTGTTATTGATATGATAATTCAGAATATCAGCAATGAGGGATTGACCGACATTTCATTTACTGTGCCTAAAAACGACGCTAAAAGCGGTTTGGAATTAGCCAAAGACGTTGGAAAAGAAATCGGGGCGAAAGATGTGAAGATAGATAAAAATATGTCTAAAATATCCATTGTTGGCGCGGGGATGAGGAGCCATTCCGGAATTGCCGCGAAAATGTTTAAGGTCCTGGCAAAAGAGAATGTCAATATTCTGATGATCAGTACATCGGAAATTAAAATCTCATGCGTCATAGCGAATAAATACACGGAATTAGCTGTTCGGGTACTTCATAAAGCCTTTGGGCTGGGAAAAGGGAAATAAATTATCAGTTAACAATTAACAATGAGCAATTAAAAGATATTAGTGCTAAATCAAGTGAGACTTTTTCTGCAAAGCAATATTTGTCGCAATAACCATATTAATAATAAATTGATTATATCGACAATATTCTGTATGATTGCTTTGTGTCAAAACGCATTTCAGCTTTCAGAAGACCTTTTGTATTTATTCTCTTTTTAACTATTTTTAGTTTTCGCTTCCTGGAATTTGATAACCTGCCCCCTGACCATTTAACAAACCATATTTCATCCAATCAAAAGGTGTCTCTCAGCGGCATAATTGATTCACCACCAGAAAAGTTCAGCAGAAAAACTCGCCTCAATATAGAATCAGAATATTTGACGACTAAAGGTAAAGAAATAAAAGTCTCAAGCAGGGTAAGAATTACAGTTTATGAAAAAAATTTGCCTTTTAAATATGGAGACAGGATAAAAATTAATGCTGTCCGGTTGCGCCTACCTCGAAACTTTAAAAACGAAGGTACTTTTGATTATGAATCTTACATGAAAAATAAGGGGATATACGTTACTGGATCAGTAAGTAAAGGAAAAAAAATAGAGTTAATTGATAGAAACAACGGTTTTTGGGTATTAGAAAAGATTTATTATTTTAAAGACAGTATGTTGTCATCATTCGAATCTTTTTTGCCATTTAGAAATTCAACTATAATTAGAGCAATGGTGCTTGGGGACAAAGGGGCTTTATCAAAAAGAGACAGGGAAACATTTATGAGGTCAGGCACCGCTCATTTAATGGCAGTATCCGGGTTGCATGTCGGGTTTCTTGCGTTTGTTTCATACTGGATCATAAGAAAAATAACAGCTCTCGTTATGGTTCGTTTTTTTATTGAGAAAGCCCTGTCAGGCTGGATGATTCCTGTCTCAGCCATTCTCAGCATTATTCCAGTTCTATTTTATATGGTGCTAGTGGGCTGGAAGGCATCTTCTATGCGGGCCGGGATAATGGTTGTTGTCTATCTTATTGCAGTAGCGCTTTCAAGAGAAAAAGAAATTTACCGTAGTATTTTTATAGCCGCTTTTATCATACTCTTCTGGAAACCATTATCGTATCAAGATATAGGCTTCCAGCTTTCATTTATTGCAGTGTTGACCATTATTTTTTGTTATCAGGAGTTGATAAGGAAAAAAGATACATTAAATGATCTTCCAGTTAAGAAAAATAAAATAATTCAAACTCTGCGTGGAAATCTTGAGATTAATCTATTTGCTGTTCTCGGAACTGCTCCCCTAATTTTGTATTATTTTAATCGCATAACCCCGTACGCTTTTTTTGCTAATATTTTAGCGGTTCCTCTTGCGGCGTTGATTATCCCTGGAGCTATAATCTGTATGATAATCTTCCCTGTTTTTGAATGGGCAGGTATTTTAGGATTTAAAGTCATCTCATTTTTAACATCAACCTTTATGTTTATAATAAATTTTTTTTCAGAACTCCCAATGGCAAGTTTGCGCTTCGCGACTCCTTCGATTTGGGCTGTCTTCAGCTTCTACTTACTTGCTTTTCTTTTGATTAAATTAAAAGAAAAGAGACAACGGAAATGGATATTAATCTCAGCAGGTGGCATCTTATTAATTTCTTTATCAATAAATTATTTTCCTTTCTGGAGGGATTCATATTTAAAAGTTACTTTTCTTGACGTGGGGCAGGGAGACTCTACACTGATAGAACTTCCTGATGGGAAAAATATGCTCATAGACGGAGGAGGTTTATTCGGAGATTTTGATATCGGCGAAAGTGTTGTAGCCCCTTATTTATGGGACCAAGGAATTGAAAAATTAGATTTTATAATCCCTACACATTCAGACAATGACCATATAGAAGGACTATTTTACGTGCTAAAAGAAATGAAAACTGGAGTTTTATGGACTAATTCATTAATACCCTTCAAAACAAACCTGCGACGACTGGAAAATCTTGCAACTAAGAAAAAAATTCCAATTAAGAATCAAAGTATTTCATTAAACAGCTTAGATATCAAAATTGAAAAAATCCACCCGACAAAAGGGTTTGCTTTAAATTATTTTGACAGAAATGAAAATAATTTTTCAACGGTTTTAAAAATAAGTTATGGCGAAATATCATTTCTCTTTGCCAGCGATATTGAGAAAGAAGCGGAAGAATATTTAGTGAGACTACATGGCAACAAGCTCCGTTCCACAATCCTTAAAGTACCGCATCATGGGAGCAAAACCTCCAGTACGACGAGTTTTATAAAAGCAGTTAAACCTGAGGTTGCTATAATATCAGCAGGATATATGAATAGGTTTCAACATCCAGCTAAAAAAGTGGTTGACCGGTATAAAAAGAATAGTATAAAATTCCATCGTACTGACCTTGAAGGTGCCATAACCATCACAACCGATGGATTGAAATATAAAATCAAGACATACATTGATGACAAAAAATAAATTTTGACTTTTTATTAACTATAGCGAAGAATATAAATAAGCAGAGAAAGAGAATTATCGCCTCTCATCTCATTCCAGCTATTATGCTGGAATCCAAACCATATTCCGTTTCCAGTCGTGAATGAAACGCAGAATTTTGTAGAAAAAACAATCACGTATATTTTTTTACTTTTACACTAAGAAATTTTACATAAGAATTGACAATTTCCATGACCTTTACTGAAACTTCTCTGTTTGATGCCATACCTTTTTTGATATCCTCCTTACTTCTTTTATGCTGTATATTGATTTATCTTTATGATCAGAGAAAACTTAGGCAGCGATTGGAGAATGAAATGCAGGAATGGTTCGAAAAAGAATTTAGGAGGGGTTTGGGAAACGTGGATAGAAGAGAGAAAAGGGGAACTGGAAGAAAAAGCGGGAGAAGATCCTACGACAAAAAATGAAATTCTTATAGAAAGCACCAGTGAATAAAAACCTAGCTTTTCAATCTTCCGAAATTTTCAATCTTGAGTTTAATATATTCTAAGTATAAAATCTTAGTGCGGAGAGGCTCCGCTATCAGGATTGAAGCTCCCTGTAGCAGAGCTACGAGGTATCTTCAGTGTAGAGAATGATTTTATTTTAATTTCACTTGCTAATCCTGCAGCAAGCTGCGACAGCGATCGCTAAACACTTTCGGCATGGAGAACCGAATAGTATAGGAACATACCGTATCGCTTTTTATTTCTTGCCTTATTCCAGGGCTCAAAAAGAAGATGAGGGCTTTAATAGGGGTACTATTCTTTTTTGTTCTGTCGCTGACAGCATCCCTTATCCTGTACTTTTTCCTCATCCGTCATAGACCAAAGGCAAGGCGCAGGGGAAAGCCTAAAGCAAAGTCAATAACAAGCCCAAAAGCCTCTCTTGTTAAGCCACAAACCCAGGCAAGACCCTTAGGAACACAAACTCCGACCCCTTACAGGTATGAACTACCCCCGGAAATTCCACGCGATATTAATACATTAAAGATAATCGCTACAGAAGATCCAAACATCATTATTGATATCGTAAGAAAGTGGATGAGGGAGAGATGATTTCTATCCACGAATTAAGCAAATCAAACTAACTTCAAGGGCAACTCTAGTCCTGTCAAAATTCCCAAAATGCTATTTGCCAAGCAAAACTGAGTCACCTGTATAGAAAAAACCTGCTACAGAAGCGGTCATAAAAGTGGCCAGGGTGCCGCCAAGAATGCATTTGATAGCAAGGTTTGCCAATTCGCCCCGTTTTGTCGGTACGATGGTCCCTATACCACCTATCCAGATAGCCGCAGAACCAAAATTGGCAAACCCGCATAACGCGTAAGAGGCAATAACTACTGTGCGGGGAGAGAGTTGAATCCCGCTTGATAGTAAATTGGAAAAACTCGTATAAGCGACAAACTCGTTGATAATGGTTTTTTCTCCTATCAGTTTGGAGATTACCGAACAATCAGCTGCAGGAATGCCCATAAGCCAGGAAAACGGCCAGAGGAGATATCCTAACAACCCCTGGAGTGTCCAGTCTAAAGAAAGCCCTGTGACACCTGTAATCCCATTTCCGATAAAGCCGACAAAGTAGTTAGCCATGGCAACTAATGCAACGAATGCGATCAGGGTCGCTCCGATATTGAGGGCAAACATTGCTCCTTCTGAAGCTCCCTGTGCTGCAGCATCAAAAATATTGACGCTGTTTTTATTTTCTTCTGAAGGGACATAACCGCTGGTGGCAGGTGTTTCAGTCTCCGGCACTAAAATTTTAGCTATCACTACAGCCGCGGGAATGGACATTAGGCTGGCAGTTATAAGATGACCCGCAATATTTGGGAAATGCGGCTGCATCATTTTAACATAAGCGCCAAATACACTTGAGGCTATGGTAGCCATACCCGTTGTCATTACTACCATCATTTCTGAACGTGTCAGTTTTTCAACGAATGGACGGATGGTCAAAACAGACTCAAACCCGACAAACAGATTTGCGGACGCACAAAGAGATTCCGCGCCGCTGATTTTCATGAATTTTGTAAATATCAAGGCGAAAAAAGAAATAACTTTTTGCATAATCCCAAGATGGTAAGAAACCGCCATTAATGATGAGAAAAATATAACGAGAGGTAATACCTGCGTTGCAATGATAAATCCGAAAGAACCTTCCGTGCCCGGGGGAAGAGCTAAAGGACCGAAAACAAACTGAGCTCCCACATCAGCAAAGCTTAACAACTTGATAGCCACTTTATTTAAAAAATCAAAAAATGCTTTCCCGATATCTGTGAAAAAAACAAAAAAACCGAGTGAGATCTGCAACCCAACACCGACACCCACTGTCCTGAGGTTTACAGCCTTCCGATTTTCCGACAGGAGATAGGCAACTCCCAGCATGCAGAATATTCCACTAAAACTGATAAAATTGTATATTTGCATATTAGAGATTCAATTATACATTTTATTAAGCAGGATTTCAGAATAATACATATAAGTAATATTAAATCGCAGTAGATGGAGGCAAGGAAGGGAAATTGAAGCTTGTGGCCGATCGTCAAATAATAAATGACTTGGCAATCACAATTTAATTCCAAATTATGCGTCAATTTCACGAAACCAATGCAGGACAAGGCTTTAGCCTTGCATAACAGGGTGTCCGAAAACGTCAGCATTTATCATTTCAACTGAAAGGAGAAATCTTCGACCTATTAATTAAAAGATCATTTATAATATTAAACACCTCACGAGAACTAAAAAATAGAACACGGATAAAAAGGGTAAAAATCTTTTTTTAAAGGAAATAAACGGAAGGTAATTCTTAGCTCTTGGTTTTAATGAGATTCTGCAAAACTATGCTCAAATTTTCCATATGATACGGTTTTTTTAAAATATCAATAAAGCCATATTCTCTAAAATTTGCCATTACCTGATCATTGGAATAACCGCTTGAGACAATTGCTTTCACATTGGGGTCAATTTTTTTAAGTTCCTGGATGGTCTGCTTACCTCCCATTCCACCTGGTACTGTGAGGTCAAGGATTACTGCATCAAAAACCTGGCCTGAATGCTTGGTTTCTTTGTATTTCTTCACAGCTTCTTCGCCGTTTTTCGCAAGTTCTGTCTGGTACCCCAGAGTCTTAAGCATGGTTTTCAGCAAATCTCTTAAATACTCCTCATCGTCCATTACGAGCACCCTGCCCGTACCCTTAACAATGCCTTTTTTTTTCTTTTCAACGCTCAATGATTTATCCGATGCCGGCAGGTAAATATGGAAGGTGGACCCCTTTCCTAAGCTTGAATTTACATTAATAAAACCATCATGGTTTCTAATTATCGAATGAGATGCACTGAGTCCCAGACCGGTTCCTCTTTCTTTAGTCGAAAAGTAAGGGTCGAAAATTTTATCAAGATTATCGGGCGTAATGCCTGTTCCATTATCTTTAATTGATATCCTGACATAAGGGCCGGGTTGAAGAGATAATGGATCATTAACGCCTACAGTTACGTTTTCTATGCGTACCTCAATAACTCCACCTTCAGGCATAGCTTGATTGGCGTTGATCACAATGTTGTTAATTACCTGGTTAATCTGACCTTCGTCTATTTCCAGAGGGTAAAGCCCACCAGGTATTTCAAACTTGCATTTTGAAGCAGAACCCTTGAGAGTAAAACTAATTGTTTCTTTTACAAGTTCAGCTATATCGGTGGTTTTCTTTACCGGCGATCCGCCTTTTGAAAAAGTAAGTAGTTGTTGAGTCAGCCCGCTCGCTCGATGCACTGCTTTTTCAGTATTGCTCAATATCTCTTCTATTTTTACATCTTCTGATTTTTTTTGATAAGCAATTTTCGCTATTGAAATATTTCCGAGGATTAAGTTGAGGATATTATTAAAATCGTGTGCAATGCCGCCTGCAAGCAAGCCGATGGATTCGATTTTCTGGGCTTTCAAATGTTCTCGTTCAAGCTTGCGGCTTTCAGTTATGTCGCGGAAAACAAGAACCACGCCTATGATTTTGCTGTCCTTATCTCGTATAGGCGCGCCACTGTCTGCAACAATTCTTTCCTTACCGTTTTTTGCAACAAGCACGGTGTTATTCGCCAACTCGGCCGCGTGGCCGGTTTTCATTACTTGTTCAACAGGATTTGCGCATGGTTCGCGTGTTTGCTCATTAATAATTTTAAAAACATTTTGAAGCGGTTTTCCTGCTGCATTCTCCTGTCTCCAGCCAGTGAGTTTTTCCGCTACACTGTTTATTAGAATCACATAACCTTGAGTATCTGTGGTTATCACTCCGTCGCCTATCGATCTCAGTGTCACGGCAAGTCTCTCCTTTTCCTCGGCCAGCGCTTCCTCCGCCTGTTTGCGTTGCGAAGCCTCCATAACCAGAGAAACCATGTCTGCAATAGAACCGGCAAATACCTGCTCCTCTTGTGTCCATTCTCTGGGTAAACCGGTATGTTCATGGCAAACAATCCCTACCATTTTTCCATGAATGCGAATTGGAGTGTCCATCAGTGAAGTGATTCCATGCGCGGAAAGGTATCCTTCATTAAATTCTTTAGTCCTTGGATCGGTAAATGGATTATTTGCAGCAATAATACGTTCCTTTTCTAAGGCCTTAAAATATTTCGGGTAGTGATTCACTATTAACTCAGTGCCTTTTTCATGTCTGTTCTTAGTTTGTTCATAGAGGTCTTTGCAAATAATCTTAGAATGATCCAGGTTGTAAAACCAGGTACTGGCTCGCTCTGTTTTAAGAGTTTTTGAACTTGCTTCGGTTATTCTAATTAAAGCGGAATCCATATCTGTGATATCTTCTTTAGCTAGTTCCACAATTTCAGCCTGTTGTCCTATAATCTGGTTTGTTCTTTTTAGAAGCTCCTCAGCTTTTTGCTTGATCTCTCGATTTACCCGGACAAGTTCTTGAGAACTTAGATCCAGCGAACGTTCGATCAATTTACGGTCGGCGTCAAACTGGTCATAGGCCTCGCTAATTTTCCCAAACAAATTATTCCATTCTTTTGGAATAGAATATGCTTTCCCGAGGTAGCGTTTAAATTGGCGTAGCAGCAATTTGTTCATAACTTATTTCTCTGAAAATGTTGTAATCGTCATGGTTTGGTTGTGCAATTCGCATTTGGCGGAAGGGACGAAAGGAGAAATCTCACCATAAGAATAAAACCCTGTCATGACAGCATTGTCTCCCAACACTTCACGAACACTTTCCACCTCCTCTTCTATTCTTTGCTGAAGAATCAATTTACGCCCAACACAACTGATCAGTACTGCCAAATCTGGCGTTATTGACCCAATTGCTTCATAACTGGTATTGGCAGCACCTATAGCGCCATCAACCAGGCGATCAAAATTGGCTTTCATCAAACGAGCATAGGCGCCTTCCGGAACATCACCGGCAAAAGTCATACTTTGTTCTTCTTCATTAACCAATAAAATTGTGCGAACCAACCCTGTATCGGCTTCATCCAAATTGAATCGAATACTCAACGGGAAAAGCAGGCCGGTAGCAGGCAAACCTGCTGCCTGATCACCTAAATATTTCTTGTATAGTTCCAAAGCAGATTGCCCATCTAATTCATACAAGACATTTTCTTTTGAGCGCGTTATCAAACGGTCAGGACCAAAAGAATCCCAGCCACCCATCGAGCCATACCCAATTTTCAAACGGGTACCGTAAAACCCCATAACTGCTATATTGGGGTCTTCAGTGAAGCTATCCAAACATACCAGAGTTTGTTCAAACCGCTCACCATCTCCAGCTAATCCTCCGGTAACAGAAATCTGAGATGGGAGATTTTTTGTCAAGCCTTTTACTAGCTCACTGCCATTTACTTTATGGCCATCAGAGAGCACGAATACATGAATTAAGCCATCCTTTTCAAGCGATGCCGCTAATTGCTCTCCTGCCTGAAAACTATTTTCCACTTCATCTATTTTCGTCTGAGCACATTGCAGTTGAGTATGTTCAAAGTAAACTGCTGTAACAACTAAAGTATCATCGGAGACCTGTGTGTCCATGATTTCACCGGCTGTAGAGCAACCAAAAATATGGGCCGCAGGATAAAACGATTTAATTTCATCATAACGTTTTTTCTCTTTTAAAATATTTGTGCTACCAAATATAAGGACCAACTGGGCTGATTTTTCTAATTTTCCTGAAGGATTTGATAGCCACCCTTCTTTATCCATCCATTTTAATTGCTCAATTTTCATATCTATAAAAAAAAAGTTTTAGGTGCCCGTAATTTAAATCAGATTCCCCAGGCACCGCTTAGATGTAAATTTGCTCCGTTTACATAACGAGCCTCTTCGGCGAGGAGGAACTTTGTCACTGAGACAGCATCGGAAAGCTCTCCCACGTATCCGGCAGGAATGTTCTTGACCATCTTCTGGAGTTCTTCTTCCGGAGCGCTTCCAGAGTGGATGAAGCCCGGAGATATGCTATTCACGGTGATGTTGTGAGGGCCAAGGACCTTTGCAAGTGAACGGGTCAAGATCAGAATTCCCGACTTTGCTATATAGTGGGCGGTAATCTGTGGCTGGGCAACCATTCTGTCGGCATTGGCCATGCTGAAATTAACAATCCGGCCCCACTCATTCTTAATCATACGGGGAGCTACGATACGGCTCATGTAGAAAACGGGGTGTAAATTATTGTCGAACATTTCGTGCCACCCTTCGATGGTTTCATTGAGGAGAGGCCGCCGATGGTAAGGACCGGCGCAATTTATAAGAGCGTCGATTTGTTGAAACTCGGAATACGCCTGTTCTGTAAAGGCTTCGCATGCTTTCGGATCGGATACATCGCATCGCCCTGTCAGGGCTCTACCACCTTTTTCGCGTATGGTTTTGGCTGTTTCTTCGGCTTCGTTAACGCTATTACGGTAACACAGAGCTATCGACCATCCATCTTCAGCAAGCCGGAGTCCGATAGCTCTTCCTATGCCCTTAGCACCACCAGTAATTAATGCTACTCGATTAGTCATGTTTATGATTTATGATGCTCTTCTTTCTGTTAGAAACATTTCAATTATGTGATAAATTTTATCATGCTGTTCCAAGTCTCAATAATAATCCTAACAGCCTTAATAGAAATTTCCTTTTTAGGCGCCACTTCTCCCATCTAGGAACAGCTCCGGCAGATAAATCCCATTAGAAAGCTTAGGCAGGGTGGTAAGACCTTAGCTAATTATCTAACGGTGTGAAGATGAAATTGAAATTTCCTAAAATGCTTTAAATTTAACCAAAAACGCGTGAACTAATCTTCACATTATTAACTTAAGCGAAACCAACCTGAGAAGTCAATATTTTTTAGGTTCCTGAACGGTTTGCCTGCCTCCCATTCTACCGGGTACTGTCTGTCTGTATGATAATGCCTAGAGGCAGGCAAGTTGCGAGGAATGCGCTCGTTAAACACTTTCAAATGTTGAGACTTCAGGTTGTCGGCATGGGTAAATTTTGCTATATTTCAGCTCATGAAAAAAATACTAAATTACTATTTTGAATTAGAAAAAAACAGGACGGACATAAAAACAGAGTTTATTGCCGGGGCTACCACGTTTATGACTATGGCCTACATTATTTTTGTCAATCCCGCCATTCTTTCCGCACCTGATGGATCAAACATGGACTTCGGCGCTGTAACTGTAGCCACATGTTTTGCCGCGGCTTTTGCAACGTTAATGATGGGTTTTACCGCCAATTACCCAATCGCTTTAGCGCCCGGAATGGGCTTGAATGCCTTTTTCAGTTTTGTTGTCTGCGGAAAAATGGGTGTTCCCTGGCAAACTGCGCTTGGGATTGTTTTTATCTCCGGTGTAATCTTTACTCTGTTATCCGCGTCACGGATACGAGAATTAATAGTTAATTCTATTCCTCAATCCTTAAAAATGGCCTCAGCAGCAGGCATTGGGCTTTTTATTGCTTTTATAGGACTGAAGTCGGCAGGTTTTGTTGTCTCCGATACGAATACTTTTATTACCCTCGGAGCACTCGGTTCGGCGCCAACTCTTCTTTCTTTAACAGGATTGATCATTCTTATTACACTTTCCGCAAGGAAAATTAAAGGCGCAATATTAATCAGTATTCTTTTTACCGGAATTATTGGCATTTCCTTTGGTATGATAGAGTTTAAAAATATTGTTGGGACCGCGGACTTATCAAAAACTTTTTTTAAACTCGATATTATCGATATTTTTCAGTTGAAGTATCTTGCTCCTATTCTGATTTTTCTCTTTTTTGATATGTTTGATACTATCGGCACTTTAGTCGGGGTAGGGGAGCAGGCAGGTTTTATAAAAGATGGGAAACTTCCAAGGGGAAATCGAGCGCTTGTCAGCGATTCAGTTGGGACAATTGCCGGGTCTCTTCTTGGCACATCCACGGTTACCAGTTATATCGAAAGTTCGGCCGGTATCTCATCAGGTGGAAGAACCGGTTTGGCAAATGTTTTTACAGCGCTTTTTTTTATAACGGCACTCTTTTTTGTTCCATTAGCCGAAATGTTTGGAGCCGGATATAAGGTTTCTGAAAATGCTTATTTATACCCGGTAACCGCTCCTGCTTTAATAGTGGTAGGGTCATTGATGATGGGCAATGTTAGAAAAATTCAATGGAACGATATTACTGAGGCATTCCCCGCTTTTTTAACGATTATTTTAATGCCTCTCACTTTTTCAATTGCCGAGGGGCTTGCCGCGGGCTTTGTTTTTTATGCCTTTTTGAAACTTGTATCAGGCAGAAGTCATGAAGCAAACTGGCTCGTTTATGGATTAAGTCTGATTTTAATTTTACGATACATTTTTTTATAAAAAACCAATGACTACTGTCCAATTATGTCATCAAAAAAACCGATAATAGGAATTCTTTGTGATATAAATAAAGAGGAGGGGAAGGAAGACCGTCCGCTTTATTTCGTTAAATCGAATTATGTCTCCGCGGTAAAAGAAGCAGGGGGTATCCCTTTGATAATCGCACCCTCAAAAGATGAAAACGATCTAACAAAGACACTTAATCTTATCGATGGTTTGCTCATGCCGGGAGGAGATGATATTGACCCGAAATATTTTAAGGAAGAGCTGCATCCATCTGTAGTGCTGATTGATCCGCAAATCATACAATTTCAAATGGGTTTTTTAAATAAAGCTTTGAATAAAGGTATACCTATATTTGGTATTTGCGCGGGGCTTCAGATAATTAATATTGTTTGTGGCGGCAATATTTATCAGGATATACCGTCTCAATATTCAAAGCCGATTAAACATAAAAAAGATGAAAAAGAGAAAGAAGATACATATCACAATGTAAAGATTGAAAAAAATACAAAGCTTTATAATATTCTTCAAAAGGGAGAAATAACCGTAAACAGTACCCATCATCAGGCTTTAAAAGACGTTGCAGTGGGGTTTAAGGTTACTGCCCGGTCGGAAGACGGGCTCATAGAGGCCATTGAAAGCAGGAAACACCGATTTGTAATCGGCGTTCAATGGCATCCGGAAGATTTATACAAGGAAGATAATCTTTTCCTGAAATTGTTTGAAAGGCTTGTTAGTGAATCCGGATAGAGCGTAATCCCCGGGTTCCATCGATTCTTTTATCTGCAAGATCGGAGACAATTCAGAGGCAAAAAGAGAAACATCATTAATTATCTTTGGCAGCAGCGGAAGGCGCTTCTTCTTTTTTATCTTCCAGTGAAGGCTTGACGTCATCCACTTCTTCTTGAATTTCTTTTGTGGCTTTTTTGAAGTTTTTAATTCCTTTACCGAGCGCATCACCTATTTGAGGCAATTTGCCAGCACCGAAAATAATTAAAACCATTATTAGTATAATAAAAAGTTCACCCATTCCTGGCCAGATCATAAATCCTCCTTTGTAAATTGTGGCATTTCATTTAATGTATTTATTATGTATACCAGAGTTGGCGACAAAAAGTCAATCATTCTTTCCTATTCGCGATTTTTGGTGAGATATCTTTTAAACACCTTATTTGACGCTGACCTCTACCATAAATATAACCAAATGTGCTAATAGAATCAAACATTATTTCATTTTAAGGGTGTATATTTATAAATTAACTGTATAACTTCAATCTTTGACTTTTTCCGCTTTTTGGCGGTTAACCTGATAGGATTTGAAAAAAATGTCTAATGCCGGTAAAATGAATGCTTTGCTGATCTTCTAACCTTCTAAACGAAACAGACATGACAGGAGAAAATAGATTTTATCTGCCAAATGCATTTTTAAGCGTCCTTAATCGCTTTTTTTTTAAAAAACCGCCACTTTCCCCGGTCTATGGAAATAAAAAGCTGAAAATCTTAGTTTACCAGGTGGGAAATATAGGGGACCTAATTGTATCGACACCGGTTTATGTGGCTTTGAGGAAGAAGTATCATGACGCGGAAATTGCTCTTTTATCATCAAGCGGGTCAAAGAAATACGTGGGCGCTGAAGAAATTATTAAACCATTAAATCTCATAGATAATTTTCATGTTTTTTTTCCGGATGACTTTGTTTCTTTCAAGCATTATTACGCTTTTTATCGCACTATACGCAATGCAAAATATGATTTAATTGTTTATCTGCCTTCCAACCTCTGGAAAACATTTACTATCTGCAGGGACATGATCTTCTTTTTTCTAGCGGGAATTAAATATGGTGTTGGTTTCCGGATGTATGAAGATTACTATTTCTACCTAAAAGATGACTTCCTCCCCAGAAACGAGATAGACCGTTTATTTGATTTATTGAAACCACTGGAAATAGAAAATGGAAATAAACTTACTCAGTTCGCGATATCAAATGAAAATACTAAATTTGTACAGAGCTTATTGTCCAAGCATGAAATCACCGGGAGTCAATTGAAAATTGGCATCATGCCAGGCGGGAAGTACTCTGCGCGCTTATGGCCCGGACACTATTTTGCCGAGTTGATTAACAAAATAAACGAAAACTTTTTAGTAAAAATTATCTTGGTAGGCAGCGAATCCGAGAAAAAACTTGTGAAAAAAATAAAAAATCAAATAAAAAAGAAACCTTTGGACATGTCCGGGTGTCTAACTATTCATCAAACGGGTGCTTTAATAAAACAGTGTCATTTATTAATTACAAATGATTCAGGCCCAATGCACATTGCCGCGGCAGTGAAAACTCCTACCGTTTCAATTTTTAGCTCGGTCGATATTCCTTTTTTATGGTATCCAGCGGGGAATAACCATAAAATTTTTTATAACAAAGTAGATTGCAGCCCATGCTTTCAGAAAGAATGCGATAACCATATCTGTATGGAAGGTATTTCCGTAGAAAGCGTCTATAACGCGGTAAAAGAACAGCTTTATAAACTGGGTATTAAAAAGAGAGGTGATGCTTAATTATAGTGGGCAGTAAGAAGTAGACATTATGCAATCGCATAGGAATTTCAATCCTATAGATGATTAACAATTTTTTTTAAAGGAGAATGGAAATATGGCAATTCAAGTACAGCAGCAAGCGCCGGATTTCAAAGGCCAGGCGGTAGTAGGAACCGGTTTTAAGGAAATTACTTTAAAAAGCTATAAAGGGAAATGGCTGGTATTATTTTTTTATCCCCTGGACTTTACATTTGTCTGCCCGACTGAAATTATTGCTTTCAGTGACCGGAGTGGGGATTTTAAAAAAATAGGTGCTGAAATTGTGGCATGTTCTGTAGATAGTCACTTTACTCATCTGGCATGGGTAAATACTCCGCGAAACAAGGGCGGATTGGGAAAACTTAATATACCTTTACTGGCAGATTTAGATAAATCAATCGGCAGAGATTATGGTGTCCTTCTGGAGCCAGCCGGTATTCATTTAAGAGGCTTATTTATAATTGACCCGAAAGGTGTTATTCGCCATCAGACTGTGAATGATTTACCCGTTGGCAGGAATGTGGATGAAGCATTAAGAATTATTGAAGGGTTTCAATATGTGGAAAAACACGGAGAAGTTTGTCCGGCTAATTGGACACCGGGGGAGAAAACGATGAAACCGGACCCGGTCGGTTCTCAGGAGTATTTCAAAACAGTTAAATAATTACATGTTTTAAGTTAGACAGGCCGATGCCAAAAAAGCATCGGCCTTTTTTTATGGTGTAATTTTATAAAGCATCCCCTCAGAATTGAAATTAAAAAATTTAAACTGTATAGTAAATAAATGCTGAGCAGAGAAGAACAGGAAAAGTGGGAAGTAGATAAATTAGCTTCTTATGCGGCAAAAAGCAGCCTATCCAAAGGTCGTCATTATCAGGAAAAAGAACATCCCTATCGAACGGCATTTCAAAGAGACCGTGATCGCGTTATTCATTGTTCGGCATTCAGAAGACTGGAATACAAAACTCAAGTCTTCGTATATCATGAAGGTGATTATTACCGTACCCGTCTTACCCATACTATTGAAGTTTCTCAAATCTCCCGTTCCATTGCGAAAGCATTAAGGCTTAACGAAGATGTGGCGGAAGCTGTGGCTCTAGCCCATGATTTAGGTCACCCTCCCTTTGGTCATTCAGGAGAGCATATTTTAAATGATTTAATGAATGACAACGGAGGATTTGAACATAACCTGCAAAGTTTACGTATCGTAAAAAAACTTGAAAAACGTTACCCTGAATATCCCGGTTTGAACCTTACTCAAGAGGTGCTGGAAGGGATGAGCAAGCATTCAACAGAGTATGATAAACCACAAGCAACAGATGATGATAACCTGTTCCCTCTTATAGAATCTCAAATAGTGGACTTTGCTGACGGTATTGCTTATAACAGTCACGATTTGGATGATGGAATTACATCTGACTTAATAAATGAAGACATGCTGAACGATGTCTGCTTATGGCGGGATAATATTGATATTATAGAAAAAAGCAACCCATCAGCAGATTTTACTGTAAAAAAATACCAGGTAATCAAAACGATTATCAACCAATTAGTTACAGACCTGGTTTCGCAAACGTTGAAAAATATAAAAAAGCACAACATTCAAAAATCAGAGGATGTCAGGAACTGTTCAGTTGCAATAGTATCATTCGGTCCTGAAATGGAAGAAAAAAACTCAGAACTGAAAACGTTTCTTTATAAAAACCTTTATAAACATCACAGGGTTGTTAGAATGGAGTTAAAAGCGGAAAAAATAATAAAAGAACTATTTAAAACATATCTTAACCGTCATGTGGTTTTACCTCCAAAAGAACAAAAGAAAATGGGACAGGAATCAAAAGAGAGGGTGATTTGTGATTATATTGCGGGGATGACAGATAGATATGCCATGGATGAGTATAAAAAACTTTTTGATCCATTCAGTAGAGTTTGAAAGATGATTATAGGAATTCCAAAAGAAATAAAAGAAGATGAATATCGAGTAGGAATTGTCCCGGCCGGTGTGAAAGACCTCGTTTCTAACGGGCACAAGGTACTCGTTGAGAAAAATGCCGGTATAGGAAGTGGGATTCTTGATGCGGAATTTAAAATAGAAGGCGCGAACATATTAAACAGTCCCGCGGAGATCTATTCTCAAGCGGAGATGATTATAAAGGTCAAAGAACCTCTCCCAGCGGAATATGAATATTTAAAAAAAGAGCAGATTTTATACGCTTTTCTTCACCTGGCGGCAGCAAAAGAACTTACAGAGACCCTTCTGAAAGAAGAAATCATTGCTATTGCGTTTGAAACCGTTGAGCTTGAAGACGGTTCATTACCCCTTTTAATTCCCATGAGTGAAGTGGCAGGCCGAATGGCTATTCACGAAGGGGCAAAATATCTTGAGCGGGAAAAGGGGGGCAGGGGAATTCTATTAGGCGGAGTGCCGGGAGTCAAGCCGGGAAATGTTGTTATTCTGGGTGGCGGAATAGTCGGCTCAAATGCAGCCAGAATGGCGATCGGGACTGGAGCAAAGGTCACCCTCCTGGATATAAACCTCGAAAAACTTCGCTACCTGGACGATATCTTTGGTGGGAGAATTACTACCCTTAGTTCCAACAGTCACAATATTATAGAGTCCATAGAAAAAGCAGATCTTGTTATCGGTGCTGTATTAATAACCGGCGCAAAAGCCCCACAGCTTATAACAAGGGAAAGACTCAAACATATGCAGAAAGGGTCGGTGATTGTCGATGTTTGTATTGATCAGGGCGGCTCTTTGGAGACATCTCGTCCCACCACGCATAGTAATCCTACCTATGTAGAAGAAGGAGTGATTCATTATTGTGTTGCAAATATGCCAGGCGCAGTTTCACGAACATCTACATTCGCGTTAACCAATGCCACATTCCCTTATGCCCTTGAATTGGCAAACAACGGGTTTAAAAAAGCCGTACAAGAAAACAGCGCTCTAAGGAAAGGGGTAAATATTTATAAAGGAGAAATAACTCATCCCTCTGTTTCAGATTCCTTACACCTGCTTTATACTCCACTTGAGAAGCTTTGAAGAAAACAGCTCTTCCATAGATTAATTTTACCGCTGAGTAAGCTGAGTGAAACTCCTCGACTTTTGCTCGGGGTGTTTCACTGGTTTTTCTTTGCTTCGGTTATCCAAAGTTTGATTCTGGAAGAGGGTTTGTTTTTGAATTTTTCAAGTAATATTGCAGGATTGGTTTTTGCCAAATCCAGGATGCTTTCTATTCCTGCTTTTTTTAAAACTAAAAGATTTGCTGCGCCAATACCCTGAAATTCAATGAGCTGGGCATGGTCACACCATTTATCTACTTTTTGCAACGGTTTGCTTAAGTCTTTTGAAATTTTTTTGAGATTTTCAGGATTTCCACAAAATTTTATGAATTTATGAATGCGCGATAACCCTTTATTTTCAAAGTAAGCATAGTTTTCTGCTGAAACAGCAGGGATATCTTTTACAGACGATGCATAGGAGTCGATTGTATATTTTTCCATATTCTCTATAACAGTAAGAGAGAATGCGATCATTGCAAGGGGAAGAATAAAAGTCGTGACGGGTTTGGGTAAGGGGTAGCTTACAGGGTGAGGGACCTTTTCCCATCCACTATCTTTTCTGAAAAAGCAGACAAAGTTATACATTACGTAACAGTCTATTGCAAAAGGGGGAAATCCTAAAAACCCGGCCACGGGCATTTCAAAAATTTTCCCGGTATTCCAGTACGGTATAGTATAAACCCATTTACTGTAGGCCCAATAGTTCCAAAATTCCCATAAAAAGCCGCAAATAAGACCGGATGTTAAAAGTATTAATACTTTGCGGGGATACCCTTTTCC
>Ga0208638_1000054_pt1 | contig 94417 bp, 93 predicted proteins | sample ETNtaG_34_FD_185753 | JGI IMG/M metagenome (GOLD analysis project Ga0208638, IMG submission 185753) | Marine microbial and viral communities from oxygen minimum zone, Eastern Pacific Ocean - ETNP201306SV51 (SPAdes) (version 2) | ecosystem: Environmental > Aquatic > Marine > Oceanic ...
TGCTTCATCAAATTTAATTAATGCTGGATTTTATATTTTAGAGCCTGAAGTATTAGACATGATACCTGACGGCATTTCAATGCTTGAAAAAGATATCTTCCCAAAACTTGCAGAGCAGGGCAGATTAAGAGGCTTCCCGTTTGCAGGCCAGTGGTTTGACATCGGAAACATAGAAAGGTATGAATCTGCTAAAAAAAAATGGAGTGGAATAAACCCTTATGGTGAAAGCGAGTAAGCTGATAATTTTATTCCTTGTAGTGCTTATAATAGTCCTTGCTGGCTGCAATGCTAAAGAAACAGATATTCAGCAGGAATATAATAAATGCACATCTGTATGCTCTTCCACATTAGAGGATGATTTTGTCACACTGGACTTATGCATGAAATAATGCACTTCGTCTTTCATGAACATTTCCACAAACAATGGCGGAAGAAATTTTCTCGTCCTGCATAACGCCGTCGCTAAACACACTAAAGCTTTTGTGAAGCTGTTTATTGTGCCCCCACTAGGAATCGAACCTAGATCTTCGCGTTAGGAGTGCGGAGCTCTATCCATTGAGCTACAGGGGCGACATGAATTATGGTAGCAAAAATCCCCCGCCTCGGCAAAAGCCGGGGCGGGGGATTTTAATTTAAATTTTATAGACCGAGTGCGCTTGTGAGCTTGTCTTTGTCAAAACCTATCATCATCTCATCATCTACATAAACAACAGGAACTGCCATCTGCCCGCTTTTCTCTATCATCTCTTTTCTCTTTTCCATATCAGTTGATACATCATAATCAGTATATTCAACCTTCTTCTCCTTTAAAAACTCTTTAGTCATCTGACAGAAATGACAAGTCGGTGTGCTGTAAATTGTTACTTTCTTCATATTATTGTTTAATTATTTTATAATATATTTTTATTATACCATACGTGTCAAGCCCCTTGTGCGGGTAGGGATAATCGAAATCCCGTCTCAACCTTGGGAAGGTCGTGTTCTACCACTAAACTATACCCGCCTAAAATATCTCGTTTAAGTGTTTAAGTTTGACTTAAACAGAGATTAAAACCAATCAAATATCTTTTGTAAAAAACCTTTTTTAAGTTCAGTATTTTTTTCATTCTTTTCTTCAGGATTATCTACAATTATTATCACCTCCTCACCCTCTCTTCCAACTTCAAATTTGCTTCTTATCTCTTCCTCTATTCCTTTTTCTGTACTCAACCTATTAATCTCATCTTGAAGTGCCGTTTCTCTTTCTTCAAGCTCGTTAAGAATCTCTCTTTGCTCGGCACTTTTAAGTCCTGTATCTCTTTCTTTCTTATACATATCAAATACAGCAAAGAAAAGCCACACGACAATAATTGCAAGAATTATAAGCATTACTTTTGAGTAAAGAAAGCGCCTAAATTTTCTTTTTTCATGAAAGTCAAACATAGAAAAATATTACATATATGATACACTATACACAATGTTATTCCACAAAAAGACCCAGAAAGCACTAAAAGTAGTATCCATAATAATCGGCGTCCTGGTCATAATCAGCATGACGCTGATGTTCACTCCCATTTTTTAACGCATCATTTTGAGGAACACATCCTGCGGGATGTTCACTTTTCCTCTCTTTTTCATCTTCTTTTTGCCCTTTTTTTGTTTCTCACGAAGCTTCATTTTCCTAGTGATATCACCACCATATAGATGCCCTGTGACGTCCTTTTTTAGCGCTGAGAGCGTTTTTGAGGAGATAATGCGCCCCAGTGCCATCGCCTGAATTTTGGCCACAAACATCTGTCTTGGGAGCACTTTATAGAGCTTCTCAACCGAAGCTTTAGCCTCCTCCTCAATGCGCTTTTTGGAGACCATTTTTGTAAATGCAGGCACCACCTCCTCCGCGACAAGGAGATCCAGTCGCGCAACATCAGCTTCTCTCATCCCGCCGATCTTGTATGAAATTGATGCATATCCGGCAGACACGCTTTTCAGCTTATCAAAAAATCCTCGCATCAACTCCCGAAGCGGAAGCTCGGCATGCATTTTTATACGTCCGTCACCAAACACATCGGAGTTTCCGATTTCCGCTTCATGCTCAAACAAAAGCTGTATTATTGGACTCATATAATCATTTGGTGTAATAATTTCTATGTTAACCCACGGCTCTGTTATACTTTCTATCTCTCCAAAATCAGGAAACAAAGAAGGAGAGTATATCCTCCTAATTTTTCCATTTTTAGATTTTATATCATACATAATGCTCGGCGTTGTAACTATCACATCCACATCAAATTCTCTATGAAGTCTCTCTACAAAAATTTCCATATGAAGAGTGCCCAAAAAACCAATTCTGAATCCTCGCCCTAGTAGTCCTGACGATTCTTCCTCGTATGAAAACGACGAATCAGAAAGCTGAAGTCGCTCAAGCGCACGAGAGAGATCCATAAAATCATCTTGGCTCTCTGGATAAACAGACGCCCACACTACTGGAGAGGGCTTCATATATCCACCTAGAGTTTCAGCATTACTATTTGCAAATCGTACTGTGTCACCCACTGATGCAATACCCGGTTTTTTAATTCCGGTTACAATGTAGCCGATTTCTCCAGCTTGAAGCGAATCTTTTGGCACCGCTTCTGGCGAAAAGATGCCTGTCTCAAGAGATATGAATTTTTCTTTCGCGGCAGAGAAAATAAGTTGATCATTTTTGGAAACTTTTCCGTCAAAAACTCTCACGAAAACAATAATCCCCTTGTGGCTTGAATACTGAAAATCAAAGATAAGTCCTCTGAAATCTTTATCGGACTCAAGCTCTTTTTTAGGTGCTGGAATTTTCTTTATTACTTCTTCCAAAAGTTTTTCCACTCCCTCACCTGTCTTTCCGGAGACTTCAAGTACTTCCTCAGGAGAGCATTTTAATATCTCTACAACTTCATTTCGCGCCTCTTTAATTCTTGCAAGAGGGGAGTCAATCTTATTTAAAACAGGAATGATTTTTAGTCCAAACTCACGCGCCATTTCAAGTGTGGAGAGTGTCTGCGCCTGCACACCCTGCGTAGCATCCACGAGCAAAATCGCACCGTCAACGGCCTTCAAGGCGCGCGAAACCTCATAATAAAAATCAATGTGACCAGGTGTGTCAATAAGATTTAGGATGTGTCCTTCAAACTCCATTCGCACCGGTTGCATCTTTATCGTAATTCCCCGCTCACGCTCAAGCTCCATTTGGTCCAAAACCTGCTCTTTCATCTTCCTTTTTTCAACTGTTTTTGTAATCTCAAGCATCCTGTCGGCGAGTGTTGATTTGCCATGGTCAATGTGAGCTATGATGCTGAAATTTCGTATTTTTTCCATATTCTGTCTATCTTACCACAGAAAATTACAGCTCCTCCTGCTCTGGAGCAATAGCGTCTGCCTGCCAGAATTTGGAGTGGAGTGACTTCCAGACCTCCCCTATTTCCCTATTTTGAAGTAAGACGAGCATCATAACTCCTGTTGCAATACCTACAATTCCCGCAAAAAGTCCCTGTGAGAATATCCCCCAGAATGTGTTTATATCAAACAGCTCGTCAAATACGTCCAAGAATGTGTGAACGACAAATCCCATTATAATCGCCGCCGACAGGCTCTGGAAAAATGTTCTTGAAAGTGATTTGGAGAATGACTTGAAATCCTTCTGAAACATCACCCAAAAAGCAATAGCATTTAAAAGTACAGCAATAGAGTAACCAAGCGGAAGCATCAGTACCGATGTCCCTTCAATGTTCTCTACTCTAAGAAGCGATTCAAAAAAGTAACGTACCATGTCATTTGCATTAAATACTTTAATTAAAATAAGAGAGAATACAACAACAAGCGTTGCGGAAATTAAGTTAAGTATAAGAGGTTTCTTTGTGTTCCCTGCCGCATAATAACCGCGAACGAAAAGAAAGATAAGTCCTTGCGCTGCGATAGACACTGCAAACAGGGCGAGTGCCGCCGCCGTGAGCCGTGTGTCCGCCCAGTCAAATTCTCCAGAGCCGAGTATTACACGGACAATCTGCGCACGAAGCACGATAAAAAGCACAATTGCGGGAAACGACCAGAAAATGATATGTTTTGCGGCTACAAGTACTTGTTCTAGAAACTGCACCCGCTCTCCATTTGAAAACATTTTTGCTAAAGTCGGAAACGCCGCTACAGAATACGAAACCCCGATTATAGTGAGCGGAACAGATTGAAGATTAAATGAAAAGTTAAATACTGCGATAGAGCCGACGGCCATAACGGATGCAAATGAAACTAAGAAAAGAAGAGATATCTGATGCGCAGAGAGTGCTAGTGTCCTTGGAAGTGAGAGGAAGATAACTCTTTTTACCTCGCCAAATCTTATAAAAATTGTAGGTTTTGGAAGGAAACCACTCCCTACAATAAACGGCAATTGAATCCCAACATGAAGTATTGCTCCAAGCACCACTCCCATACCAAGTCCTACGAAACCAAACGTTGGATACAAGAATATGATTCCGATAATTATACCGACGTTGTAGAGCACCGGAGAAAGTGCATATAGGATAAACTTGCGATGAACTTGCGTGATACTTGCAAATAAGTTTGAAATTCCGAGAAATATCGGTTGAAGCAACAACACTCTCGTCAGAAGAATTAAATCAGTAAAATTGCCGGATTCTACAAGTCCTGGGAAAAACAGTTTCAAAAGCTGCGGTGCAAATATGAAGGCCAAAGCACTTACTGTGACCATAATCAGGAAAAATGCCGAAAATATCGTGCTGACAAATTCTTTTTCCGCCTGCTTTGAAATACCAGATTTCTCAGCAAGAAATGGAATCAAAACATAAACTGAGACAATAGATGCAATAGCGACAAATATAATATCCGGTATGCGAAACGCCGCATAGTATGTATCCAGTACTGCCCCTGCACCAAAGAAGTGTGCAAGCAGTCGGTCACGAACGAGCGCCAAAACCTGAGATAAAAGCGCAAACATTCCCAAAAGATACGCAGCCTCATGAAGTCCGCGTATCTCTCTGTGTATTAGGTCAAATATTCGCTTTACCATTTATTACTCCCCACCAATTGGGAGCGTGCCTGTTTTTCCACCACCAGCAAATGGATCATCTCCTGCTATTATACTTTCCAAGATTGCCTTAACTTCTTCATTGTCAGGATTTAAATCAGATACATAAGTGAAATGCTCTACAGCTTTTTCTTTTTCCCCAGTTTGGAAATAGTTCAAACCAAGGAAGTATCGCGCATTTGAGTATTGTGGATTAAGCGCTATTGCCCTCTCCAGTGCAGCGATTGCTTTTTGACTGTCTCCTACGTTTGACTGCAAGAGCCCTAACTGGAAGAAGAATACGGAGTTATTCGGTTCAATGATAACTGCCGCTTCAACTGACGTGATTGCACTTTCGATATTGCCTTCCTGTATTTGAAGTTGTGAAAGCAGGAATATTGCTTCTGTATAATTATTCTTCTTCTCTAGTGCAGCTCCTATGAATTGTTTTGCTTCTTCTATATTATTTGAATCTCTTGCAAGTTCAAGCCGAGCAAGCGCCAAATAAAGGGCCGGATTATTAGGATTTAGAGATATCGCCTGTTCATATGAACGCCTAGCACTTTCATATGCACCGTCAACACCAAGTGGCACAACCGACCCATAAACTCTTCCTAGCATTGACCAGTTTTGATAATTATTATTGTTTATGGCAATAGCTCCCTGAACATTACTTATAGCGCTTGCCAGAATACTCTGGAATTCAGCTCGTCTTTCATCTATATTTCTATCCTGATCTGCAAGTACCTGATTGATTTTTGCTAAATCAATTTCAGCTGCAAATCTATAATATGCATCGTTATTCCCCAAGTTTATGGCACTATTAATACTGTCTTCTGCAGCATTAATATCGCCATTTACATTTGCTGCAACCAAACTCTTCTGGAATAAGATTGCCGACGCATATTGCCCACCAATCATATAAAGAGATACTCCGCTTATGATTATAAGTACTGTGAGCATCATTATTGAGATAAATCCAATTCGTGGATATGCCGCAAAATTAATTTCTTTATCAATCTGAGCTCCGGAGCGATATCGCAGTGATGCTATATACATACCGGTTAAGAGAAATGCCAACGTGACTATGACTACATTTGGAATATATATCACTGTAAATATCCACAGGTACAAACTACCGAGAAACATAGACAGTGATAAATAGTAAGATGCTCTATCTTCAACTGCAGATACTACCAAATTTCTGAATCCGCTATACAGGAAGAATACAAAAAACGCAATCCACGCGATTCCCCCCCAAAGCCCTGTGGTCGTAAATGAAGTCGGCACAAGCCCAATTCCGGAGCTGAAGTCAATGTTCCAGAACAACGTGTTGTTAATTGACTGCGGTTTATGAAGTGCCCATTGATTCATAAATGTGTTTGGACCTGAACCGAAAAGAAAATTCTCGTTATAAGTTTTCTTTGTTATATCAATCGTACTCTGCCACGACGGCCGCGCTTCAATCTGACTTGTCTTGAAAAATGAAGAGGTATATCCGCTCACAGTAGAACCGCCTGCTATAAATACAATAGAGACTATTAAGATAATAAGAGATGGTATAAATGCTTTGCTTGTCTCGGGTTTGTCTTTAAACGTTTTGTTATTTTTTACAGGAGTTTTGAATTTTCCTTTTGAAAGACCATAGACAAAAAGCCCCAAAGCAAAAAGTCCGACGATAATCCAGACAGGAAGAAAATTCACAGCAGAAAGAAATACGAGAGATATGGCGAGAATTACATAAAGAATTATCTTTGATAGTTTATTGAGCGGAAGTCCCTCAAGTGTAATGAGAGAGAGTACTGATGTAAGCCCAAGGAAAATACCGAGGTCGTTCCATTTTCCAAGAAGATTTGCAGTTGAGGAGGTAAAGATACCGAATGAAAGAAAATCTGCACCAAAAATTAAGCGAAGTCCCTGAAATATTGCAAGCAGCACAAGTGAAAGTAAAAGTGCAATATGAATACGAAATATTAATTCTCTTGTTTTCAAAAGAAGCGGAACAAGAGATAACATTAATACCATAATTGCGATGAAGCCAAATGTATCTATTTCAAATCCTTGTCCAAGATAAGATACAGCTGAGTTGCCTGAGAAAATTGCTGAAATAAGATATGCAAGCGGAAGTCCCCATGCAACGAGTGCAATAGCGTTTGTAGGCAGCGCAACCTGCCCTCTTTTCAATCGTGAGATTAAAAAGAGGAAGAATGCCACCAAAATGCTGACAAAAATCAATATGGATTTTGTAAATGAAAATGGTATTGATAAAGAAGGTATAAAGAAAATCGGAAGAAGAAACATCACTCCGATAATAAAGTAGAGCGCCAAGTTTTCCAAAAAAGGCGTCTTATCACGATCCTCTACATTCAATTTTGCGTATTCCATAAATAATGACTTAATATATTAATGATAATTCCCTCTATAGTATATCATATTAACAGACTGTTTATTTATAGAAAAGTGGAAGTTGTGGATTAGAAAAACCCCCGCCTTACGGTGGGGGTTTTTCATATATCGATACCATCCCCAACTAACTACTCCTCGAAAACACCAAATTTTGACTGCGACTTTGTAAAAAATCTTCAAAATATCCAGATATTCTTCATATTTTTTACTTCGTCTCGCATAAAATTATGAAGTTTTCCTGAAAAGTATTTAGTTGGGGATGGTATTTGCTCTTATATCTATAAGCGGGATTCTGTTATCAGCGACAATTTGTCTTGTACAATTGTTACCAATTGTATCATTTGCAGCACTCTCCGACTATAACGTCAGAGCACAACTTTGCACACTCGTAAGTATTTTGCCGTTTCAACTTAACTTAATAAGCTCGTCTCTGTTCGCAACTCTAGGATTGCTCCCGATGGGTGTTACCCACTACGATTGTTTATAAAAACTGTGTGTCCCGACTTTCCTCTCCGTAGAGCTATCGCTCGATATAAGAACTTCCTGTATTATAGCATAAATAGTAGGTAATGCAATAAAAACAGCCCATCAGCTACAGTACTGATGGGCTTTATTTCTTTCTATATTTTTAATTTTAAACACTTGTTTAAGGTCTTCAATAACTCGTTCAGAATCTGATGGAATTATATGGCAGTTTTCTGTTTCTCCAATACCGTGACTAATTTCCCAATTTGAAAATTTCTCAAGCTGGTTTTTATTAAATATTTTCTTTATTTTTTTTGACACAAGAACAACAAAACATTTCTTTTTCCCGTTAGGCTCTGAAGTTTTGACATTTTTAATCTTACATTCATAGATAATCACATCAAATTCTTCTTCATTGATTTCTTTAACAAGTTCTTTTGTTGAATAGACTACCTTAATCTTTATTTTCATCCTTTCCCCCTTTCAAAGAGCGAATTGAATTAGAATTTAATTTGTCTTGGTGAATTATAGCCAGATAACTATAATTGTCAACATATTTATATCTCGCACGTCCCTGAAGCACACGCTAGTTCTTTTGCGCCACTTGTTGTGTCCCCTTTTTCATAAGTAATGAGTTTTGAGAAATCTACATCTTTTACGCGCGAGGAGAGCTCTTCGTATTTTTCTTTATTAATCTCCTCATACGGCGCAAGTTTATACACATGGTCCGCGCGCGGAAGGAACGATAGTCCACCAACATAATCCCAGTTTTCATATAGGAAGTTGGCAACACTTACCCATTCATCCTCCCCAACATAGATAGTCACAGATGGATTGTGTTCAGTAAAGTCAATTTTAAGTTTTTTCCATTCTTCAAGCATTTCTTTTGCTCCTATGTCATCTCTAACTACTGAACCTTTTGGAGATTCAACAGGAAACTCAAGAACAAATGTCGTTGCATTTTCCTCTGTCTGCCCGACTTCTGGCTGATAAGGAACTCCTTGGTCTTTAAGCATATGAAATACTGGGTCATTTGCAGACACTCGCACTCTTCTTATGTAATATTTTGAATATCTTGGGTGCATACCAGATGCAGTATCCAAAAGCTGCGAGGAGTTGCCGTGTGGCTTGACGCATGTGATGCATGTTGATTCTTTAATCTTAAATCTTTTTGCAAATTTCTTATTTGTTTTGATTCCAACACTTCTCAAGTCCTGCAACACTTCAGACTCTCTAACCATTTTATTGTCATAATATCCAGTTAGTGATACACCAAGCAAACGTTCGGACTCACAATTCTTTTTCCATTCAGGAGATAAGAATTTAAAATTAGTTAATGTAGATTGATATGTTCCAAGAAGTGTTGCTATCTCCATTTTCTTTTCAAGTTTTTCCTTTGTGTCTCCTGCACGGATTACAATACTTGTAAGATTGCAGAATTGTCGTGACTGCAAATAAATCTCTCCGCATGGATTGACACGAATCATTGCTTTACTCAAATCTTTTCCATATTTTTTCTTTAGAAGTGCTGTTCGTCTTTGTGGAAGTTGTGTTTCAAATCCTGCAGCATTAAATATTCCTCGTTCGCCAGTTTTACTTTTTACAAGCGCTGTCCATTCATCAAGAAAATGTTCCGCCGTTGGCTTCTCTGTATAAACTGCAGAGTTGTTTGCCATCATTCTCTGTGGCTCTGTCATATAAAACTGTCCCTTCTTTGAGTCTCGTACCTCTGGGTCATCTAAGTCAGATAGGGAAATGAGTGCACTTCGTCTTACTCCACCTGCAACAACAATCTCACCAATCTTACAAACAAGGTCATGAACATCTATATTTCTAAGTCGTTTTCCTTGTCTTGCAAGTATTTTCTCCTTTGCAAACTCCATTAAGCTCATCAGAGGGTCTGGACCAGAAGAACGACCTCCCATTGTCTTTAATTTTGCCCCTGCAGGACGCAACTGCGAATAGTCAAAATCTATATCTTTGCCAGAAAACCATGTTTCAAGGGCTATAACAAAGGCATTTGCCCATCCTTCCTTGCTGTCATCTACAACATGGGTTTTGAGCATTGTTCCCTTCTGCCTTTGAATCTGTGGGAGTTGTTGTACATTTTCTGACTCAGCAGAGAATCCAAGACCAGTACCGCACATTGATATGTACATTATCTCACCAAAATCACGAAGTCGTGTCGGTGCAACATAAGAACAATTGTATGCACAAACATTTGACTCGCGTGCAGCAGGCCCTGCGGACCAAAGTAACCGCATTGACGGACAAACATCTTGATTTAGTATTGCACCTCTGACTTCTTCGTATTCTTTTTCTGTAAGTTTGTCTTCCATGTTTTCTTTCATAAAATCCATGTACCTGTCCACTGTCTCAACCCAAGTTTCTCTTCTTCCTTCTGTGTCATTCCATCTTGAGTACGCAGTATAATAAACAAATTCAGAAAGTGTGTTATTTCTCAAATATTTTCTACTCTCAAGTGCAAGTTCTTTTACTTTTTCCGGAACAGAAATTCCCTGCTCTCTTACTTTTGCTCTTCTCTCTCTGTAAAGAATGTAGGCTTTGGAAGTTCCAACATAATCACTCAAGATAAGTTCTTTTTCTACTGTATCTTGTATTCCTTCAACTGTTGGAAGAAAAGTTTTGTACTTTTTAGCTATTCGCACTGCATCACTAACCACTCTATGCGCCATAATCTCTGCCTCTTTTTCAGATCCTTCATCTCCTGCGAGCATTGCCTTGTGAATCGCCTTTACAATTCTTTCAAAATCAAAAGGAACTATTGTGCCGTCTCTTTTTTGAATTTTCGGAACAAATTGACGATAACTTTTTGCACTTCCAGCAAATTTTTTATCGGATTTAGTTGATTTTACATTCATAATATCATCAATTTTTTTATTCTTTAAAGTATTTTTTGAGGCATCAGACATATTGCAGATTTATTAGTTAATAATAGTTGTTATAATTATTGTACATAAAAATTGTACAGAATAGATGGGGATAACGCACCCTGCAACACACTAAAAAATAAAAAGAGTACATTGTAAACCCTACTCAAAAACACCCGCTTTAATTATTGCTGAAATATAAAAGTCATTGGATAATTTCATATACTATGAAATACTAAAAATGTTATTCCCAGAACGGTATTAAACCCTGTTTTTCCTTGTTTTTATTAAGGGCAAAACGAATTATGGTGTCCTTAATAAATATCTTTTATATAAAGAGATCCAGAATATCATATAAAAGACAAACTGTTAACTACTAATATAGCAACAGAAATACGTAAAAGACACCTATTTTCTTCCTACAAAAATTTTATTTTCAGAAAAATCAACTGATTTAGGTTTTAGATATTCTTTAAGTAATTCATATGTTTTTTCTCCATCTTTCTCTCCTCGACAGCTATATAGATTAAAATAAAGAGAGTTGTATTCTGGATATGTATGCACTGCGACATGCGATTCTGCAAGCAAAATTGCAATCGTAAATCCTTGTGGAGTAAAAATGTGTGACATTTTTTCAAGGACATCAAATCTATCTGTCCTTAAGGCTTTTAAAAGTTTCTCTTCAAGTTTTTTCGTGTCTTTTAGTAATTTATCAGAAATTCCGTACATAATGCATGAAATCTCATTTCCTGTATCTGAAGATTTGTAATCCATAGAAATATTATACTACATACTTTGCGGAGAGTGAGGGATTCGGTCACAAGTTACTAATTCGCTTCGCTCATAAGTACTCGCGACCCCAGCTCGGCGCTCGGACCAATGGCGCGCCTACGCCCTTCGAATCCCGCTTATATTCCGCAAAGAAGTAAAAAGTACATGTGACTTATATCACACAGATTTTTTACTTTGCGGAGAGTGAGGGATTCGAACCCTCGATGCCTTTTGGGCATACTCGCTTTCCAAGCGAGCGCACTAGACCACTATGCGAACCCTCCAATTATTTATGGCGCAAAGCTTTCACTCTTTCCTCCATTGGCGGATGTGTCATAAAAAGCTTTTTGATACCCTTGCGTGCGCCACGCGCGCCAAACGGATTTGAGATGAATAGGTGTGCTGTGGCATTATTTGCTTTTTTCATCGGGCTACCGTATGAACCAATTTTTTCAAGTGCAGATGCTAATCCTTCTGGATAACGAGTTAGAAGCGCGCCAGATGCATCTGCCAGAAATTCTCTTTTACGAGATATTGCAAGCTGGATAAGAATTGCAATAATCGGCGCTAGAATTGCAAGCGCAAGGCCCGCAATCGTCATAAACAGCCTTGCCCTTCCATCACCTCCTCTGCCACCTACATGCCCGTAAATAGACATTCGTAAGAAAAAGTCTGACAAGAGTGTAACAAATCCTACAAGGACTACAATAATGGTTGAAATTAAAATATCACGATTGCCTATATGTGAGAGTTCATGTGCTATTACTCCTTCAAGCTCGTTTCTGTCCATCATGCTTACAAGCCCCGTGGTTACGGCAACAACAGCATGCTCTTTATTCCGCCCTGTCGCAAAAGCATTGGGCGCGCGATCTTCTATTATGAAAAGTCTTGGCATTGGAAGTCCTGCCGTGATTGAAAGATTCTCAACTACGTTCCACAGTTCTCTGTTATCTTCTTTTTTCACAGATCTCGCTCCGGACATTTTAAGAACAATTTTATCAGAATACCAGTAGCTGAATATATTCATTACAATTGAGAAAAAAATGGCAAAATATAAAATTCCAGGACTCTGATAGATAAAGCTAAACGCCCAGCCAATTCCTATAACTACTATTAAAAACACGGTCATCAGAAACCATGTTTTTCTTACATTTTTATCCTGCTGTGTGTATAGTGTCGCCATTAAAACTCTACTTTTACTGGTTCGCGGGATGGAGCTCCTTCATCAAGTTCAAAGAAATCCTGCTTTCTGAAGCGAAAGATATTACCGATTATGTTGTTAGGAAAAGACTCAAGGCCGATGTTCAAATCACGGACATTTCCATTGTAGAACCTGCGCGCTGCTTGGATTTTGTTTTCTGTATCAGAAAGTTCTCTTTGAAGTTCAAGGAAATTTTGATTTGCTTTAAGGTCTGGGTAGTTTTCCGCTAGCGCAAAAATTGACTTCAATGCACCTGTGAGCATGTTCTCAGACTTTCCGCGTTCTTCAATACTCCCACCTTGCATCGCCTTTGCGCGCATTTCTGTAACCTTTGTAAGTGTTCCTTCTTCGTGCTTTGCAAATCCCTTTACGGTGTTTATAAGGTTTGGAATAAGGTCATAACGGCGCTTGAGTTGTACATCAATGTCTGCCCATGCTTCTTTTGTGCGGTTAACGAGACGTATGAATTTGTTGTATGCATAAATCACCCACAAAACGATAGCTACAACGACACCAATCAAAATGTTTACAATAGTCATAATTTTAAAATTAGTTATTAATTTACTCACTTACTATAACTGATATTGTATTTAAAATCCAATATGATATAGTCCCTGATATAAAGAGTTCTTTACATTTCCAGCCAAAATCTGAGGTGAATGAAATGAAACAAATATGTATATTGTTATCAATATTTGTTATAACTTTTTTTGTATTTTCTGCAAACAGGCATGCACAACTTCAAGATAATATGTATCCGCAAAAAGCTGAAGCGGTGGAGCTGAGTGGGCCCTCAATAATCAGTCTTTCTCTTAAAGAATTGTCATACCATCATTCGGTTGCGGTAACTCTGCTGTCCGCACATGGAGCACCAAACCTTTTAGAGAAAGTACAAATAGCTGATATACATAAAAGTTATGCGAGAATGTTGTATAAAACAGGAATGGTTACAAAAACAGAAACGATATCTGATAAAATAATCGTATATTATGTATATGTTTTTCTAAACAAAAATACTGTTGCGAAAGGATTTACAGTACAATCATTACGTGTAGTATGTATTTGGGAAAATGATAAGATAATATTAGACTCTGGCTTTAAAAAAGATTGTAATGTCAATAATGAATGGCTCTACTGGGAAAATAAATCTTGTCCGAGTATGAAAGAACTGGAACACGAATTAAAGAAAGCTTTCAATTTTGAACAAATAGAAAAAAAGGGTAAAGAAAAGAGAAAAGAGGGTCAAATGACCCTCTTTTTTAATAAGAAAAAGCCGACCTTGATTCAGATCGGCTTTTAATTAAAATGTGGATATACATCAAAACACAGCTCTTCTGCGATTTTCACAGCCATAGAATCATTGAGTTTTTGGGAATTATTGATGCATGTCTTGAGTTCATTACGAAATGGAGATGGTAAAATAATGTTTATATATACAAACTGTCCGGCAAATGCAATGAATACAAGTATAATAGTTATTTTTGTGAGTTTTTTTACACTTTCCATACAAATATTATAGCATTTTTAAGAAATCTTTTAGTGGGATTTCTGTACTTGCTGCATTTCTATGTCCTCCACCACCTAAATTTTTTGCAAGTTCCATAGAAGACGGGCTATGTTTGTCTTTGCTCCTAAAACTAACCTTCACCTTATCTCCAGTGATTGCAAACAGTGCAACTGCTTTATCTTCTTTCTCTGATAATTTATTGCCAAGTCCAGATTTGTACATCATTGGTATGTTATATGCTGGTACAATATATTCACCGATCTTTAATTGTATCTTTTCTGCATTATCAAAAAATCTATCTATTTGAACATCAGAATAATCTGACATAATCTTACCTTTTTCTTTTATCTTTTCTATATCGCCAGTCTCTATAAGGTCAAGCATCTGTTCAGGAGTATTTATATTAACAGAAAGATAATTTGAAACATATTTTGTATCATCTCCGTATTGAAGTCGCCATAAATCTACATCCTCTACATGTTTAATTACTTCTGGTAGTTCTTCATCTGGGAAAAAATAACTCCAAGCAAGTGAAGCACCTGACTTATCATTATCAAATACATAAGTTAAAGACTCGTGCTTATTTGCAAGTTTATCTAAGCTATCTTTAAGACCCATGTGATGGTCTATAACAAAAACATTTATATCCTTTGATAGAAACTTCTCAACACCGAGTGCATAATCCACAAAATATACTTCACTTCCTGGTATTACCACGTCAAGTATTGGCAACAAGTCATCTTCATTAAATGAATGCGAAAGCGAAAAAAGCTCGATTTCCGGAAACTTACGCAACAAAACAGCCGCAGCTGTAATACCGTCTGGACAGTCTTTATGATATATACCTATAATTTTCTTATCATTCATATCTGCCGGACTTGGACTCGAACCAAGATACCATGCTCCAGAGGCATGTGTCCTACCATTAGACGATCCGGCAATATGGCTATATTACCACATTTATTTCTTAATACATGTCTTGATGAACTCTGTAAAAAGCGGATGCGGAGAGAGCGGACGAGCTTGAAATTCAGGGTGAAATTGAGTTGCGAGGAAAAACGGATGTTTCTCTTTTGAGAGTTCTGCTATCTCCATCAATCTTTTATCAGGTGATACTCCAGAAAATATCATACCCTTAGCGTTTAATTTTTCAATATATTTCGGATTAACTTCATAACGATGTCTATGACGCTCTGAGATTTTGTTTGTGTCGTATGCCCTCTGCGCAATCGTATCTTTTTTCAAGTTTGCCGGATATATACCTAGACGCATTGTGCCACCATAATTATTTTTCGCTAATTTTTCTTTTTGTTCATGCATAACATCAATAACAGGATATTTTGTATTTGGATTAATCTCTGTAGTGTTTGCGTCTTTCAACTTGAGAACATTTCTGGCATATTCTACAACCATAAGTTGCATGCCGTAACATAATCCAAAAAATGGAATCTTATTCTCACGTGCATATTTTATTACATCAAGCTTTCCTTTTATACCTCTTTTACCAAAACCACCGGGAACTATAATTCCATCAAACTTTTTTAAATCTTTCAATTTATTCGGTTTTTCAAAATCTTCAGCATTCAACCATTCAATTATAGGTTTGCGTTTTGCATAATATGCCGCGTATTTAACTGCTTCTATAACCGAAATATATGCATCCGAAAGTGTATATTCTCCAGTGCCAAAATATTTCCCAACAATACCAATGCGTACCGGTTTGACTGATGAATGAATTTTGCGAACAAATTGCTTCCAATTTCTCATATCTTTTTGACGAGGACGCAAATTAAGCTTTTCAAGAAGATTGCCACTTAAGTCCACTTTTTCAAAATTAAGAGGTACGTCATAGATACTCTCTACATTTTGAGCAGGAACTACATCTTCTTTACGAACACTCGAATGAAAGGCAAGTTTATCTCTACGTTTTTTATCTATCGGAACATTCGCACGCGCCAAAATAATGTCTGGCTGAATACCAGCACTATTTAACGCACGCACTGCGTGCTGTGTTGGTTTTGTTTTGATTTCATTATCTTTATCAAGAAGTGGCAGAAAACTCACAAGGACAACGGCAACATCTTTTGGATGTTTAATCTTGAGCATTTTTATAGCTTCAAGAAACAGAAGGTTTTCATATTCGCCGACCGTACCGCCAATTTCTGTAATCACAATATCTGCCTTATTCACTTTCGCAGCATTGTCAAGACGATTTATTACTTCCATAGGAATATACGGTACGACGCTAACAAATTTTCCTTTGTAACCAAGATTTCTTTCTCTATTTATGACAGAAAGGTACACACTCCCTGTTGTCATATAATTTGCTTTTGTCAGGTTTGTGCCAATGAATCTTTCATAATTCCCCATATCCTGATCACATTCCATTCCATCACCTAAAACAAACACTTCGCCATGCTCTGTTGGATTCATCGTACCAGCATCAACGTTTACATAAGGGTCAATTTTAATCGCGGTCACTTTAAAACCACGAGATTGTAAAATTTTGGCAATAGAGGATGTGGCAACACCTTTTCCGACACCTGACATCACACCGCCAACAACAAATATATATTTATGATCTTGCTTTTTCATTTCTTCAAATATTTTCTGACAGCAAGATAACTGGATACTGCACCCAGAAGCACTCCCGAGCCAAGAATTATGAAGAATATTTTTGAGAATTTATCTACATAGTAGTCAAACAAATTTATATCGCTAAAGAAATTTTCTGTAAGAGGTCCGAGCCAGATAGTGAGCGGATAGAAAAGTATGAGAGTAATTAAAGCTGAAACTATTCCATACATTATACCTTCAAAAACAAACGGGCCACGAATATATGAATTACTTGCGCCAACCAGCTTCATAACGGAAATCTCATCTTTTGATGTATAGATTGCAAGACGAATTGTATTGAAAGTTATGATGACAGAGGCAATAACTAGGATTGCAATTATAATGAGACTAAATGTTTCTGATGAATCAATGATTTCACTAAGTTTGTCAATCGCATTTTTGTTTTGAAAATAATTTACTTTATCTATTATAGGTATATCATCTACTGTAGAAAGAGCACTTTCATTCCCCAAAAACTCGGCAATACCCTCATACTGCGATGTCTCTTTTGCTTTTATATTCAAATTTGCACCAAGTGGATTCTCACCAAGCTCATCAAGTGCTTGAAGCGTCAGCTGGTCGTTCTCATGCCGACTGCGAAATCTTTCAAGCGCTTGCTCTCGTGACACATATTCAACTGAAGCCACTTCGGAAAGTGACTCTAGTGAGCGTTTAAGGGCTAAAATATCCTCCTCTGGCGCTTCTGTAACAAAATAGACATTTATATCAACCTTATCCCGTATCTGATTTAAAGATGCGTCAAGAGTTGCACCCACAAAAAGAATTGAACCAAGCACAAAAAGCGTCATCGTCATCACAAGGATTGATGCAAAAGAAACAACATTGTTTCTCCAGAAACTTACAAATCCTGATTTTATTATTCTTTTTAAATTAACCCAGGTCATAATATATTTCGTTAATCAAATTATAGCGCGTATTTTCCTTTTTTGTCATCACGTATTATTCTTCCATTATCCATAGTTATAACCCTACCTCCAACTGAATCAACAACTCCTTTATTGTGTGTTGTTAGAACCACCATTGTTCCTAGATCATTAATCTTTTTTAAAATCTGAACAATTTCATATGTATTTATCGGGTCAAGATTTCCAGTCGGCTCATCCGCTATTACAATATCCGGCTGGTTTACAATCGCGCGAGCAATCGCAACTCTCTGTCGCTCCCCCCCAGAGAGTTCACGCGGGAAATGCCACATTTTGTCTCCCAAATCAACAAGTTCCAACACATGCGGAACGTCTGAATGTATTTCTTCATCGGTTCTTCCGGATGCCTCCATTGCGAATGCTATATTTTCATAAGCTGTTTTGTTTGGTAAAAGTCTGAAGTCCTGAAAGACTGTTCCGATGCGCCTTCTAAAATTATTGAGGTCTAATTTAGTAAGACCATGAATATCAGTGGATTCAAAAAAGACTCCTCCTTGAGATGGTGTCTCCTCTGCAAGAAGCATTTTAAGAAGTGTTGTCTTGCCGGCACCTGAATGTCCAACTATTGATATAAATTCTTTGGGGGCAATTGAGAGAGTCACTTTATCAAGTGCTGCTTGTCCACCATTATAAAGTTTTGAAACTTGGTCAAAATATATCATTTCTCTCCATTTTACTCTAAATTTATCTCAGCGTCTATGAATTCACCTATTCCTCCGGCAAGCACCATCTCTACATCACGAATCTCTACGTTTGTCCTGTGGTCTTTCACCATTTTGTATGGATGCAGAACATATGAGCGAATCTGATTACCCCACTCTATACTCGTTGTTTTACTTACTGAAAGGCCTTTTTCCTTCATTTTGCGGTCTTCTTCACGCTTCTTAAAAAGCTTTCCTTTAAGAAGTTCCATTGCTTTTTCCTTATTCTGCGCCTGTGAGCGTTCAGATTCTACACGCACTGATATCCCCGTCTCCCTGTGCATTATACGCACAGCTGTCTCACGTTTGTTTACATTCTGACCACCGGGTCCGCTTGAGCGTGCAAACCCAATTTCAATATCTTCATCTCCAATTTCGAAATCTGTTAATTTTTGTAATTTTGGCACAACTTCAACCATTGAGAAAGATGTGTGCCGGAGTTTTTTTGCATTAAATGGAGAAATGCGCACAAGACGATGCACACCTGATTCATTCTTCAAAACTCCATATGGTCCGCCAGCTGGCGGATTCCCTATTATTTCAAAAGTGATATTTCTGTAACCTCCATGGTCATTTTCATTTTTGTGAAGAATATAGATTTGCCAGTTTTTGTTTTCAATAAATTTCCTATACATATTAAAAAGCATCGCAGAAAAATCTTCGGCATCATCCCCTCCTGCACCAGAGAAAATTGTTATCACAGCGTTTGAGATATCATATTTATTTCCGCCTCCTGCTTCAATTTTTAAATCACCCAGTTCTTTTATAATAGCCTGCGCTTTTTCTTTATTATTCCAAAAATCCGGATGCTGCATCTGCTCCTCAAGTTCTTTAATTTTTTGTTTTATATTTCTTTTCATTATTTTGGAGCCAGCGGTCGGGATTGAACCGACGACCTATGCGTTACGAGTGCATTGCTCTACCAACTGAGCTACGCTGGCAGTGGAGCCGTCCGCCGGGATTGAACCGGCGACCTTTCCCTTACCATGGGAATGCTCTACCAACTGAGCTAGGACGGCACTTGATAAAGCAAAGTATATCGTAATTTCTCATTTTTTGGTATGGTATAGTTTATATATCATTATGGCATCAAACTTAAAGACATGGGTTGAAATAGACAAAAAAGCAGCCCTTTTTAATGTAAAGACTATACGGAGTGTCCTGAAGAAAAAGACGAAAATCTACGCCGTTGTTAAATCAAATGCATACGGTCATGGACTCAGAGAATTCTCGCTCATCGTCAACTCTAAGGTTGACGGCTTTTGCGTTGATAGCGTCTATGAGGGAGAAACGCTAAGAAGTATTGGAATAAAAAAACCAATCCTAGTATTGGGGCCAACGCTCTCAAAGACGGAGCTAAAACTTGCATCAGAAAATGATTTGGAGATTACTGTTTCAACATTTGAATCTCTAAAACAAATTTTGGGGATAAAACAAATTCCAGATTTTCAGATAAAAGTTGATACAGGAATGCACAGACAGGGATTCTTTGTAAAAGATTTGAAGAGAGTGCTTGGTTTTATAAAAAAGAATAAACTTTCAGATAATTTGAAAGGTGTGTACACACATTTTGCTTCTGCAAAAGATGTTAGTTATCCAAACTATACTAACAATCAAGCTGAAGAATTCAAATATGCAAAAAAACTGTTTGAAAAAGCTGGATTTAAAAATGTTCTTTTCCACACATCTGCAACTGGTGGAGCAATACTTTATCCGCAAACGCATTTTGATATGGTGCGAATCGGTATTGGACTCTACGGTTATTGGCCATCAAAAGAAAGTGAGACCCAGCATTCTTTAGTGAACAAAAGGGAACTTACTCTTACACCAGTATTAAGCTTTAAAGCAAAAGTAAGTGAAGTTAAGAAATTAAAAAAAGGTGATTTTGTAGGTTATGATCTGACAGAGAAAATTCAGAAAGATACTAATGTTGCTATTGTGCCGATAGGATATTGGCACGGATTATCAAGAGTATTCTCACATAGAGGATATGTACTTGTAAAAGGGAGGAAATGCAGAATTATAGGTAGAATATCAATGGATTTGATTACAATTAAATGTGACAGTGTAAATGTAAAGTCTGGGGACGTAGTTTCAATTATAGATAAAGATAAAAACAAGGTCCTACGAGCAACTGATTTGGCAGAGATTGTCGGAACTATAAGCTACGAAATAATAACAACAATAAATCCTCTTATAAAAAGGGTGGTGGTTTAATGCGCGGTCGATGGGACTTGAACCCACAACCTCTCGCGTGACAGGCGAGTGCTCTAACCAGTTGAGCTACGGCCGCATACAAAAGCCATTTTAACAGAAAATATAGCAATTGTCTTGTGTCGGGAGTGAGAATTGAACTCACGACCTCAGCTTTATGAGTGCTGTGCTCTAACCAACTGAGCTACCCCGACATATAATAACTCAAAGTACCATTTTTATTGCTAAAATTCAATATATACTTGAAATTTACTGATATTTGATGTATTATGCCGTGCATAGCGGAGTGGAGAAGTAGTATCTCGGGAGGCTCATAACCTCCAGGCCTAGGTGCAATTCCTAGCTCCGCAACAAGTAAAAACAAAAAAGTACCTAATTTAGGTGCTTTTTTGTTTTTACTCAATTGCGCGGAGTTAGGAATTGCAAAGCGGAGCCATATCGCGAATACTTGGAGCGATGGCAAGCTCGGGGAGGAAGTTCTTAACGAGCGAAGCGAGTTTAGAAACTTGACCCCAATTCCTATCCTTTTTATATAAAATCAAATTCGTCAAAAACTTGTTTGTACAGGTCAATGACTCTTCTGACTTCCCTCTGCGTCAGAGTGAAATCAGAGCCTGCGTGGGCGATATTGTTTCGTATTTTGTGAGCTTCCCACGCCTGATTTAAAGTATTAAAATCACTTCTCTCAATCTGCTTCAATCTCTCGCCAAGTCCTTCACCTTCGTAGCCCATCGCATCCACCATATCATCAAGCATTGTGTCAGCTTCAATTATCGCAAGTCGCCAGTCGCTCTCATTTGGAGATGTAGCTAAATCAACAAGCTGATTCCATTTTTTTCTTTTCTTCTCTGCTGTACCTTTTGCGACTATAATTTCACCAAACTTATCTGCCTCTTCTCTTCTGATTTGACGAATTCTTATAAGAGAATAAATAATACCAGCAAGAAGAAGTAAGGAAATAATTGTGGAAATCGGTTTTATTTTTTCTAAAAATTCCACAATGGGGGATGTGCCAGCCACACAAGAACCAGTTACACATTCAAGTATTTTTAAGAAAAAATATTCTAAGTTTATAAATGTTAGTGAATCCATTGTGTTTTTAATTATTTTCTCCGGAGAATCTTTTGCCGATTTCAAACAATATATTTTCTCGCAGTAGAGGGGCTATTATCTGAAGCCCCACTGGTAGTTCCTTGCCGTCACGCACCACACTTCCTGAAGGAACCGAAAGTGCTGGCATTCCGGTCAAATTCGCCTGTACTGTAAATATATCAGATAAATACATTGAAAGTGGGTCTTTCTTTTCTCCAATCTTAAACGCAGGTGTGGGTGATGTGGGTGTCAAAATAACATCAACATTCCTAAATGCATTATCAAAATCAGACTTTATAAGATTCCGAACAATATTTGCTTTGTTGTAATACGCATCATAATAGCCAGATGAAAGTACGTGCGTACCAAGTACAATTCTTCTTTTGACTTCCGTACCAAAACCACTCTCTCGTGTTTCAAAGTAATCTTCTATCACACTGTCCCCGTCCTTATGGAGACCATACCTTACACCATCAAAACGTGCGAGGTTGGCAGATGCTTCTGCCGGCATAACAATATAATAAACAGAAAGGGAGTATTTTATATTTGGAAGTGTAATTTCTTTTACCTCGTATCCTAATGATTTTAATTTCTCTACAGATTGATTAAAGTTTTCAAGTACATCTTCATCAATTCCTTCTTTCATAAAATGAGTCGGAACTCCTATAATTAATTTTTCTTTTTTCTTGTGTTTACTGTAAAAATCTTCAGGAAGCGACACACTATCCATTTTGTCATATCCTGAAGTGGTATTAAATAATATTTCTACGTCCCCTACTGTTTTTCCCATTGGTCCAATCTGCTCAAGCGATGAACCAAACGCAATAAGCCCATACCGCGAAACTGCTCCATATGTTGGTTTAAGCCCAACCAAACCACAAAAACTAGCTGGAAGTCTTACAGAACTCCCTGTATCAGAGCCAAATGACCCCAGGGCGCTACTTATAGCCACAGCAGCTGCAGGACCACCAGAAGAGCCCCCTGCGACACGATTTGTATCATAAGGGTTTTTAACAACACCAAATGCAGAGTTTTCTGTTGATGAACCCATACCAAATTCATCCATATTTGTACGCCCTATAAACACTGCCCCTGCGTCTTTTAATTTCTTAACAACAGTTGCATCATAAGTTGCTTTATAGTTTTCAAGAATCTTTGAAGCCGCGGAAACTGTTTTACCTTCATTTAAAATATTGTCTTTAAGAGCTATTGGAATTCCTGTAAGTTCTGTAATATTATCTTTGTTTTTTATTTTCTTATCTGCATATTCAGCCTGCTTTATAACATCATCATAAACTTCTAAATATGCATTGATGTCTTTATCTTTTTCTTCAATATTTTTAATACACGCCTTTGCTAAATCCACAGCAGAAAAATCTCCGTCCACAAGACCCTCATGTGCTTTTTTAATATCTAATTTATCTATCTTTATCATAAAATCTTTTTAACTTTTACATAATCACCTTCTCTTTGGGGTACTTCACTCAAAATCTTTTCGGTATAAAGACCAGATTCATGAGGTTGACCATCTTCACGCATAACGTTTATAAGCTCTGAACTATCAGGTTTTTTATCTGATACGGGAGAAGAAACCTTCTGAATTTCAGACACATATTCAAGTATAGATTCTATATCCTTGCCGAGTCCTTTCTTCTCGCTGCTTGAGAGCTTAATCCTTGCCAAATTTGCTAATTTTTCTATTTCTTTATCGTCAATTTCCATATAGATATTCTAACATATTAGCTGATAAGCCCTATGAATTCGTCCTCGTTTAGAATCTTTATACCTAAATTTTGAGCATCTGTGTATTTTGAGCCAGGATTCTCCCCCACAACCACATAATCAGTCTCTTTTGAGACAGAACTTGATACATTCCCGCCAAGTGTGCGGATTTTTGCTTTTGCTTCGTCACGAGAGAGTTCACTTAAAGTGCCTGTCAAAACAAAGCTTTTCCCCGACAGAGATTGTTTCTTTTTAGTTGTTTCTTTTATTTTTACATATTTAAGAAGACGAGATAATAATTGTTTATTATCTTTATCTCTAAACCAATTGTATATAGACTCTGCAACAACACCTCCAACACCTTCAATGTTTTCAAGTTCTTCTTTGGACGCATTTTGTATATTTTTCAAAACCCCAAAGTACTCTTCCAAATCATACGCCGTTTCCTCTCCAACTTGGTCAATTGAGAGTGATATTAAAAATCTGCCAAGTTCTATCACCTTTCTATCTTCAATTTCTCTAAGTAAATTATCCGCCGACTTTTCCGCAAATCCTTCAAGTTCTAAAAGGTCTCCCTTTTTCAAAGTAAAGATATCATCAAATGATGATATTAAATTTTTCTCCATCAACTGATCCACAATACGCGGACCGAGCCCTTCTATGTCATACGCTTTTTTTGATACAAAGTACTGAAATTTTCTTTTCTGCTGTGTAAATGAATTCCTACTTACACACCGATATGCAGCTTGCCCAGGCATTCGCTCTATCTTACCATCTCCACCACAAGCAGAAACCTTTTTGGGGAATTTATATTTCTTTTCTTTTCCTGTTCGCATCTCTTTTAAAACTGACACAATGTCTGGAATTACGTCTCCAGCTTTTTGTAAAATCACAGTATCTCCCACCCTTACATCAAGTCGTTTTATTTCATCTTCATTATGGAGTGTTGCTCGCGATACAGTAGAACCGGCTACAGATATAGGCTTTAAATGCGCTACGGGCGTTAAGACACCAGTTCTTCCCACTTGAAGCACTATATTCTCAACTACGGTTGTCACTTGCTCCGCAGGGAATTTGAAAGCAATTGCAAAACGAGGTGCTTTCCCTGTATATCCTATACTCTCTTGATACTTCCTTTCATTTACTTTTATTACAACTCCATCAATAAGATAATCCTGTTTTTCCGCCTTTCTTCTCCACTCTCTCCAAAAATCAACTGCTTCATCTATATTTTTGCAGAATTTAAAATTTCTATTTACTTTAAGACCTAATTCTTGCAAAAGTTTTAGTTCATCAAATTGATTATCAGGGATTTTTTCACTTGAGGAAGCAACGTCATATATAAAACTGTCTAAATTCCTTTCTGATACAACTTTAGGGTCAAGCTGGCGAATTGAACCGGCTGCGGCGTTGCGCGGATTTGCAAAAAGTGGCTCCCCTTCTTTTTTTCTTTTCTTATTAAGATTTTTGAGACCCTCTTTGCCAAGCCAGAGTTCTCCTTCTACAATTACATTTATATCTTTTTTTAATTTAAGCGGTATTGATTCAATTGTTCTGACATTTGCTGTTACATCCTCACCAACTTTGCCATCTCCGCGTGTTGCGGCAGTTTTTAATAATCCTTTTTCGTATTCAAGAACTACTTTAAGTCCATCAATTTTAAGCTCGCAAGTATATGTTGGATTTACATCTTTACCCAAGAGACGCTTCACACGCTCATCAAAGTCTTTGATATCTTCCTCGGTAAATGCATCATTAAATGACCATTGTCTTACTTTATGTTTGATTTTTTTAAATTCCTTGAGTGGCTCCCCAGCAACTCTTTGAGTAGGTGAATCAGGTGTAACAAGCTCTGGAAATTCTTTCTCAATTCTTGTAAGTTCATTTTTTAGAGAATCTAGAGCTTCTGCAGAAATCTGCTGTATGTCTTTAACATGATATAGATAACGATGGTAATCAATTGTTTCTTTGAGCTTTTTGTATCTTTCTTTTATATTTTTCTTGGCCATACTTTAATACGTTGCTCTTATTGCCCTTTCTACCCTTCTTGGATTTGTAGTATCACATGTATTGTACCCACGAGATTCAACTATAGTCCTTGTTGGAGCGTCGTATTTTGTAACTGATACAGTTACGCAATAAGGCTCCGGAGAGAAATCAAGCGTAAACGTGCTTGGTACGCCATATGGTTTTCCTCCCATTCCGTCAATTATAGTACCAGCACATTCTATACTCGATGGGCTTGATGATGCAAATGCGCCACCTACAAAGTCCCAGTATAAAGCACATTCCGCTCCAGTATCTGCAGCATAAAATGCAAACTGTGAATCTCGCCCGAGGGATGAGAGAAGTAGTTCTTTTATTGTAATATTAAAAATCGCAAGACCGATTGCAAGCAAAACAGAAGCAATAAGTACGGAGTAAAGTAATGCAAATCCTTTCTTCTTTTTTATTTTTAATTCATCATTCATAATTTATATTATTACCAATCAAATATATGCTCCTTAACGGTAAATGTTTTATTAATCACTCCTGTTTTCCATGAAAGTGTTGCTTTTATTGCAACCTCTTTAACGTTAAAGGTTTCTATATTTATACTTCTTGTAAAGTTTGAATTATCGCCTGATGAATAGTTATAGAAGCCGTCACTATCGTCGTATTTAAGTACAGGACACACTCCACTCGGACATAAACTTATAGTACTGTCTTGAATATCAACTGTGCATATATTTTCGTCAATACAATCCGATAATCCTGTAAGCCAGTTGTCACTATTTATATTGTTCTCATCTCTTTTGTTTCTTATGTATTCAACTGCTTCCTGCGCCAAGTAAAATGCAACAATTTGATCCTTAGCAAAAACGGCTGATGACATACCTTTTGACGCAATGGTTATAGGGCCCGCAATAGAAACAACTAAAATAGTTATTGCGACAAGTGTTTCAACAAGTGTGAATCCTTTATTTTTTAATTTTGGTTTTTTGCTCATAATTTTATAAATCTAATACTCTTTGTGACACCATTGTTTGAAGATTAAATTCAGTTCTAGTTTTTTCATTAACCCCTGCAGAACCTTTGATTGTTATAACAATTCTCGGCTGAAGGCCATCAGATGTTGATGTTCCGTCAACATAAAAGTTGAAGTCTTCTATTGTAACCTCTGCTGCGATTATACTTATAAAAGAATTTGCTGACCCGCTAGTTTTTGACATTTCAAGTTGTGTGCCATTTACTCTATATACGAACTGGTCATTTGGGTCATCTGGGTCACCACTTGAAGCTTCAAATCCAATCAATTTCCCCCCATTTTTACAGTCTTTTGTAGTATCTATATTAGGCGGTACATTATTATTAATACTACAATGGTATGTCGTGCCAACACGCATATTTCTTGACATGCCCTCTAAGGCAAAGTTCAAGTTATTCATAACAGAATTGAGAGCCTGTGCTTTTCTATTAGCATCAATGAGTGATAGAAGAGCGCCGACTCCGATAAGCATAACAGAGGTAAACAACGCCACAGCGACAAGCATTTCAACCAAAGAGAAACCTTTATTAACAATTGTTGATTTGTTTTTCATAATTTATTTCTGTACTGATATTTGACCTGTTAGTACTATGTTTATATTCCACTGCGTCCCCTGAGGAGATGTAACTGTAATTTTAGAAGAAGCATACTCGTCACCTGAAAGATTGCTTTTTATAATTGCATCTGGATTTGGTCTTTCAAATACTATATCAAGAAACGATATATCGGAAGGGGAGCATTTTTCTGTTCCATTTGAAAGCGTTCCGCAAAACTCTGATACTATATTCCCTTTTCTTAAAGTGAATATTTCAAGGATTTCCGATGAATCGTCATATTTCTCATTTCTATTTCTGTCCGCGAAAAATATATAAGTATTATTACTTGCCGAATCAAAATGAACACCGTATCCGACATTGAATTCATTACTCCCTGCAGTAAATTCTCTGACAGAGAGTCCAAACACTTGAGCTTTCCTCACAGAAAGAGCAATGTCATAGGCAAGATTTTCAATAAGGAGTGTGCCTGAAAATTCTGAATGCTTTACAAGAATAATGCTGGTGATTATAAGAAAAATAGCCACTGCGACGATTAGTTCTACCAAAGAAAACCCTTTTTGATTTTTTTTACCTGATACTTTTAGCCTCATAAGATAAAATTCAAGATATTTATATTGAAAAAGAAAACCAGAAGCAGTCCTAATATAAGAAACGGCCCAAATGGTATCTCACTCTTCATTGTAAGCCGTTTTCCCTTGAAATTCAATAAAGGTATACTCATAAGGATAATACTTATAAAAGCACCAATCCAAAAAGAAAGGATAATTGCAGTTATGCCAAAGGAGAGTCCGAGGAGCCACCCTATGCCAAGCGCGAGTTTGCCGTCACCAAGACCCATCCATGTTCCTCGTGAAAAAAACCAGAAACTGAAAAAGAATAGGAAAAATATGGGTCCGGAAAGGAATGGAAGAAGTGTGGGTATACTAATTTGAAATGTAGCCGGATCAAAAAAAATACCAGCGAGAGCCAATGTGGAGAAAGTATAAACAAGATCATTTGGTATGATTTTATATTTTAAATCATAAACAAAAATTACAATGAGTATGGAAAATACCACCATAAAATACACACTTATTACAATAAGTTGCTGTATAGATACAAGTAGTAAGTCAGAGAATTTAAGGAAAATTCCTAAAAAAATAATGCCTGTAAAAAGTTCAACGAGAGGATATTGCCACGAAATTTTTTCTTTGCAGTCTCTGCATTTTCCAAACTGGGAAATAAAAGAGAGTATAGGAATAAGCTCAAACCATTTTAACTCTTTGGAGCATGAAAGACACATTGATCTGCCCAGTATTGAATCCCCTGTATCATAACGCAGTGACACAACATTGAGAAAACTTCCTATTATAATCCCAAAGAAAAGATAAAATGAAGCGATAATTATTTCAATAAATTCCATCTGTTTATTATAGCAAACCCCCTGACTCTTTTGAGAGTAAGGGGGTTTGCTTAAAAAAATTAGTCTAGACTATTGTTACTACTACGGCGATATTACGGCTTGAGGTCGTAAATCGGATCTGTCCCAGCAAAGTCAGCCGCAGAGCCCGCTTCGTCAGGACATCCTGTTCCTGCTATACCAGCCGACGCATCAATATCACTATCAAAAGCACTGTGGTTACCGTCCTCAAGTGTTGCTCCTATGTGATAACTCGTACATCCTGCGTTGAGTGCTGCGTAATTGTAATTTCCACCTCCTACAGGATCCGTAGGGATGGCTGCAATATAGCCAGGTGCGGTCAAGAGTGTTCCACTAATAGCAGATGGGTACCCGCCATTTGCATCAAAGTAGAACTCCAATGCTAACTGCAATTGCTTTACATCTGAAATTCTCTTTGCATCTCGTGCTTTTTGACGTGCGCTGTTTAAGCTTGCCAAAACAACAGATGAAAGAATACCAATAATGGCAATAACAACCAAAAGTTCAATGAGTGTAAAACCTTTATTTCCTGTTTTTCTCATATTGAATTTAATTATTTAATAAATATTTAAACGACCGCTCTCTAGTAGTATTAAAAAGAAAGCTTTCTTTATGCTTGTTATTATAGCTATTTAGGGCTTTTTCCCCAAATATGCCCCTGTGGATAACCATTTTTTAGGATTGAGGGCTATATGCCAGCAGAGATATTGTATATAGGCATAAGAACTGACGCTAAAAGCACTCCAACCCCTAGTGCAAGCGCCACGATAAGCATTGGTTCAATGAGTGTCACGAGAGTATCAACAGTGTTTTTTACTTCTCTGTTATAAAATTTGGAAAGTGTTCCTAAAATCTTACCTAATTCTCCTGTCTCTTCACCAACTTTTATCATTTGAATCATAATGTTTGGAATTTCGGAATATTTTCCCAAAGATTCTGATACGGGACTGCCGGCTTTTATGTCCTGCACCGACTCTACAAGTAATTTTTGATATACTGCATCACCTACAACATCTGATGTGATTTCAATGGCGCGTACCATCGGTATTCCACTTGAAAGCATTGTACTTAAGTTGTCCGAAATTCTGGAAAGATAAAGTCGTCTGTACAAACCTCCCAAATACGGCAGTGATAATCTTATTTGGGATATTGATAATTTACCGTGTTTAGTCTTGCTAAACCTCCATATAAAGAATCCTCCTATAACTACTAAAATTAAAATAAATATTCCATAATTCACAAAAAACTGACTCAAGCCTACTACTGCTTTTGTATAGATAGGAAGTTCTTGCCCTGATTCTAGAAAGATTGCGCTTATACGCGGAATAACCAACGTAAGCATCAAAATCATAACTGTAATGAATGTAAATATAACAAATATAGGATAGATAAGTGCATTTTTTGCTTTGGATGTCACTTCGTATGTCCTGTCCAGATAATCAGCCAAATATGAAAATGTTTTATCAAGTTTTCCTGATTCTTCCCCGGCTTTCACCATGTTCACATAAAAGGGTGTAAATATTTTCTCATGTTTTCCAAGTGCCTTTGATATAGTGTTACCAGATTGAAGATCATCTACAACTTCTGCAAGTGCAGACCTTAACATTTTATTATCGGATTCTGCACCCAATAACTTAAATACTCGGAGAGCCGAGACTTGAGATTCAAAAAGTGTTGCTATTTGCCTTGAGAGAATAACTATTTCTTTATTTGAAACCCTGTTAAAAAAAGAAATGTCACGTTTCAGAAGCGATTTGTTTTCTGCAGAGACTATTGATGCAATGACTAGACCGCGCCTCTGAAGCGAGCTTATTGCGACATCTTCATTCATTGCATCAATACTCCCTGATGTTTCGTGTCCCGTGTTGTCTATTGCTGTGTAGTTAAAAAGCATAATTTTACACGAGTTGCTCTAATAGTTTTGGATTAAGTGAATGGGCCTTTGCGTCCTCTATTGTAATCTCCCCACGTCTTACAAAATCAGCTAATGATCTGTTTAAGTCAACCATTCCTTCTCCCATACTTGTCTCAATCACGGCATTTATCTCATGTGTTCTTTTTTCACGAATAAGATTTGCAATAGCATTGTTGTTAATCAGAAGCTCATAGACAGGAATAAGCCCCCCAGAGATTCTAGGAACAAGGCGTTGAGAAAATATTCCAGCCAACGATGCCGCAAGTTGTAATCTTATTTGATCTTGTCCATTTTCCGGAAATGAGTCAATAATCCTGTCTATTGTCTGTGCAGCATTGTTTGTATGAAGTGTTGAGAGAACAAGGTGTCCTGTCTCGGCAGCGGTTACGGCAGTTGATATTGTCTCCACCCCACGCATTTCTCCTATCATAAGCACATCAACATCCTGCCTGAAAACTGACCTCAAAGCTGTGCCAAAATCTTTAGTGTCAATCTTGACCTCTCTTTGGTCAATCATTGATTTCCTTTGCTCAAATATATATTCTATCGGGTCTTCAATTGTTACTATATGCTCCGCTCTATTGCTGTTTATAATCTCAATCATTGATGCTAATGTAGTAGTCTTACCTTGTCCGACTGGTCCTACTGCAAGAAAAAATCCTTGTTTTTTTTGTGCGAATGTTTCAAGTATTGGAGGTAAATTCAGCTCTTCAAGGGATTTGATGTGCTTAGGAATAAGACGAAGTGCAACGCCCACATTCCCCTGCTGGAAAAAGCCATTTCCTCTGAATCTTGTTTCTTTATTATAGTTATATGAGAAATCCATCTCTTTATTCTTAAGGAAAGATTCCATTTGCTCGGGAGTTAAAAGTTCTGTTATAAAACCCAATGTATCCTCTTTTGTAAGTTTTGGTCTTTTCAAAAGCGGTATCAGAGCACCATTTACTCTAATTGTCGGATTATTACCTGAAGATAAATGTAAATCAGATGCTGATTCCTTTACAACAATATCAATCATCTCATCTAATTGCTTTTTGTAGTTATTTTCACTCATTATTTTTTCTTATCAATTATTTTTTGTACATTATTTAAAACCTCTGACGGAATAAAATTCGCTTTTACTATATAGTCGCTTACGCCAAGTTCTTTTGCTTTTTTGATATTAGATTCCTGCCATTGATTTGTCAGAGCTATCTTTATACAATCTTTTACCAAATTTTCTTCATCTACGACTTTTAAAAATTCAAATCCATCCATGTCGGGCATGACTATATCAAAAAGGATTATATCGGGTACAAGACCTTCACGAAGTCTATTAAGCGCTTCTTTTGTATCCAAACTTGCTACTACTTCAAAACCTCCTTCTTTGAATTTAGTCACGTACATTTCAAGCAAAAAATTGTCGTCATCTATAATAAAAATTTTCTTTTTGTTTTTTGCCTTTTGTTCCATAATATTAATTGTACACTGAAAATTATTCTGATGTAAGCATCTCACCTCCAAGCATGTTGATTTCACTGAAAGGAATGATTTTGTTAAACGCTTTGATTATCGCATCTTCTTTCATTGTAAACATACCGTTCTCTCGTGCTATTTTTCTTATAGCTGCCTCTGTAGGATTTTTGAGAATCGTTTCTTCAAGCTCTTTGTTCATATCAAGTATCTCATATACGCCAGTTCTCCCTCTTGTACCTGAAGGGCATTCATTTGTCGGCTTTGCATTGAAAAGCTCCTTGCTCATAGGCACCGTTTTTCTGTATTTTTCAGGTAAATCGCTGAACTGCTTTTCAAGCATCAACTTAAGAGAACCTTCAACAGGAATTGGCTTGCCTGCACCTGGGCATAACTTTTTCACAAGACGTTGTGCGATTGCAATAACAAGCGTTGGTGCAATTAAAAACGGGTCAACGTCCATCTCTATCAATCGCGGTATAACACCAAGTGAGTCATTTGTATGGATTGTGGAAAGGACAAGGTGTCCTGTGAGCGCAGCTTGCACAGCAAGCTGCGCAGTTTCTTTATCTCTTATTTCTCCGACCATTATAATGTCTGGATCCTGACGGAGAGTTGTCCTAAGACCGTTAGCAAACGTATATCCTATTTCTGGTCTTACTTGAGACTGACTCACTCCCTCAATATTGTATTCAACTGGGTCTTCAAGAGACAAAACATTTTTTGTCTCACGGTCCATTTCATTTAACATCGCGTAAAGTGTTGTTGATTTACCTGAACCTGTAGGACCTGATATTAGTACCAACCCAAACGGTCGTTTTATAGCTTTTCGTATTATTTTAAGATTCCTTTCATCAAGATTCATTTCATCAAGTTTCCATATACCTTTTGCAGTGTCCAATATTCTTATAACTACTTTTTCTCCATAATATGAAGGAAATGTAGATACACGAAAATCAACCCTGTGTTCATTTAGATTTGTAGAAAAACGACCATCTTGAGGTTTTCTTTTCTCATCAAGTTTCATTGAAGAAAGTACTTTAATGCGTGCTACCACTGCTTGATGCGTTTTGGTAGGAAGTACCAAACTAGTGTGCAGAATACCATCAACTCTGAATCTTACTCTGACAAAGTCCCCCATATTTTCAATATGAATATCTGACGCTCTTCCTTCAACGGCATATCTTATAATATTTGCAACTATTTTCGTAACAGGTGCGTCTTCTTTTATAACCTTTGTGGCAAATTCAGTTTTTTTATCGTCTGTTTTCGTCTTCTTTTTGTCTTTTCTCTCTTCCGCAGCCAACCCTATCTCAAGTTCCGATACTGCTTTGTTAACTTCTCCAGAAAACCCTTTATACATTTTGAGAACTTTATCAAAATCAGCAACAGATATGAGATATACTTTAAACGGCATACCCGCTTTTGAGGAGATGAAATTCATGGCATCAAGTGCTTCTATATTGTCCGGATCAATTATTCCTATCTCCAGAACACTATCTTTAACTCCAAGCGGCACAAATTTATAATGAAGTGCTGACTCCTCGGGAATATATTTGAACACCTCAAAAGGAATCCTTTTGTTTCCAAGATTCCATATAGGAACATTGAGATGCTCGCCTTTTGTCTTGAGTGTTATGTCCGGATCAATACCACGATTCTCAAGTACTTTTTCTATCGTTTCACCCGATTCTTTCGCTTCTTCTTTTATTAAAGGAATATCCCCTTCATTTATAATGTTTTTTTCTGCTAAGACAGATAAAAGATTCATTTAATTTTAAATTATTCTTCATCGCTTGAAGTTATGCCAATCGGCGCAAAAGGATTTTCTCTTCCTATTGGTTCTGCTGTAAGTTCTTGCCCAAAATCCTCCAGACTTTTGAAAACGGGGTCAGAGAAAATATTTTCATCAAGCTTCACGGAACGCAAATCAAGAAGAAATGTGAGAAGGCTGCTCTCCTCTACAGAAGCTGCATTGTCCTGACGCTCTGAGACAAGAAGAGTGCTGTCCTCTCCGCCGAACAAAATAGTGTATGCAACGCCTGCCATTATTGCTATTGCGATAATTAGTATTGTTGTTTTGTATTTTTTAAAAATTCCCATATTTAAAATTATTTAAGCCAATACGTCTTAATGCCTATATTATATTCATAAAGATTACTCTCTCCGGTCTTTGAAGGAATAAGCGAGATTTCCGTGACATCAACAATTCGTAAACTTTTTTCTATATCTTTAATAAATTGAATCAAACTCTCATAAGCAGATGTCACTGAAAATGAAAGCAAAACTTGCTCATACGGCTTTTTATCAGGACCTATAACGCTTGCTTGTCTATCATCTGTTTTGCTTATCGCTACATTTTTTATGCGTATTCCATAAACTGACGCAATGTTATCAATATCAAGCACAAGTCGCACATTATCAACATTGTCTGGCAAAAGCTTGGTTAACCTGTCAAGATCGTTTGTTGAAAATGTATTATATCTAGACAACAATCTGTCTCTGACTTCCTGAAGTTCTTTTGATTTATCAAGTGCCTGATCAAACCTTGTTTCTTCTTGAAGAATTATCTGAATCTCATTGTACGTAGGATCAATGAAGCCAAAGAAAAGCCCCACCGAGAGAAGTATTAAAATAATTGGAAATGCTAATCTAGTCATAATATTTATTGGGACAATATCGCACTTTCATATGATATGAGCCGCGAATCTATGAAAGCTGAAAAATTAAATACTACATCGCCTTTCTTGTTCAGATCAAGCTCCGAGAAAATTGGCTCCAATATAAATTTATTTTTGCCAAACACATCTGACTGTAGTGCAACTGAGCTGAAATTCTGCGCCCTTCCTTTCATTGAAATTCTTGTTTTACCACTTTCGTCTGTTATATAATCAAGACTCTCAAAACTTATACTTTCAAGTGTTGTCGCTTCAAGCAGGTCAAAAAATGCGGATGTAGCTTTGTGATTATCCAATATATCCTGCGCTGAGTTTATGCGAGTATCAAGACGGCTTATTTCCTCTATAATAGACGGCTCAAAGGCGATGCTTGCACGCGCAAGTGATGCACTTTTTTGCTCTATACTTTTGATAATAAACTGCTGATAGAGAAATACTCCTATCGCAAGAGCAATAGCGCCAATGAATACAACCAATGTGAACAAAAAGAAAATGCCGATACTGCTTCCTTTTGCCTGCCTTCTTGGTGCAGTAAGCGATTTTTTAGGAATAAAAGATGTATGTGTCTTAAGTTCAGGCATATACTTATTATACTTTGTAATTTACACAGACGCTATTAAGAAAAGTGAATAAGAGTGCCTTAAGTATCTTCCTGCAGTCTGCGCAGTGCAAGTCCTATAGCTACGGCAAATCCCGGTCCTACTTCTTTTAACACTTTCTCGAAAAATGCCGGCGCTTCTATTTTTGAAAACGGATCGCTTATTGAAACGTCTATTTCAAGGTGTTTTTTTGCAATAGGAAGCAGACCCTTCACTGTCGCACCGCCACCTGTAAGTACTGCATTCCCTACATTTTTCCCATATTTCTGTTGGTACTGGAGAATCACTCTGTTTGCTTCCGAAAAAACCCTGTTTAACCCAAGAACAATGGCCTCTTTGGAGTTTATGATTGTGTCATCACTCTGCCCGTCCTCAATACCGAATTTTCTTTTAAGTTGTTCAGCCTTGGATACGCTTACACCGAGGGATTTTGAAATTGTTTGCGTGATGTCCTGCGAACCGGAGTTTATGACATGAGATGTTTTTACAACGCCATACTCCACAATGTAGAGCTTAGTGTTACCGGCACCCATATCAAGAACCATTGTTGGTGTAATACTTCGTCCGACAATCGCCCTTATTGCGCTGAAAATCTCTATCTCAAAAAATCCTACATTAAGCTGTACTGCTTTAACTATTTCATTGTATTTAGTTAAAGTACTGTTGTGAATCGCAACGACAAGTACGTCTATTTTTTTTCCTGATGTCTCTTTTTTAGTTTCAGTCTTTTTTTTGTCTTCTTTGTCTTCATCATCTAAAGGTAAAGATTTATCCTCATTTGGAATTATAAACCAGTCAAGTGTCACTTCAGAGATTGGCACAGGAATGTACTTCCTCGCCTCAATGGGAATCATTGAGGCGAGGTTTTTATCCTTAAGCACAGGCATTTTAACTACCGATATCAAACTTGATGAAAAAGGGATAGAAACACCTGCTTTTTGGGTGGTAACATTTGCTTCTTTCAGGAGGTCCTTAAGCGCTTCTGCAAGTTTAGGGGCAGGAGGGCTTGTCGCCTGTCCTACTTCTAAGTTCATATACGGCCCTAAAGACAGCTCTCCGTATGTCTCCAGCACAGCTACGCCACGGCGTTTCTTTAACTGTACGACTTTTATTGATGATGCGCCGATATCAACGCCGATTACGCTGGTATTCTTTTTATTCCCAAAGTTTAAAAACTTCATTATATAATAAAGTATAATATAGAAATATGCATAGATTCAACCAAATCATTGGGATAGCATTTGATTTTTTCTTACCTAAATCCCCGCTTGATAAAGCCGTTGATGAAGTCAACGTGGAGAGTTTGTCAAAGAAATTACTTAAGGGAAGGGAAACTGAAAACGAATCTATCTATGCCCTATTTGACTATCAAGATGAGCTCATAAGACATATGGTATGGGCGCTTAAATACAGGAGAAATCGGAGAGCCGCTCAAATCTTTGCGCAGATTCTTTATGATTTCCTCGCAGAAGAGTTCTCGGATTTGAATGTTTATTCGGATTTTGATAAACCACTACTTGTCCCTATCCCGCTTTTCAAAAAGAGACTAAGAAAAAGGGGATTCAACCAAACAGAAATCCTTGCGAAAGAGATTGCCGTAATCGGTGGTGATTCTTTTTGCACGCTTCACACGGGTTTACTTAGAAAAATAAAAGATACACCGAGCCAGACATCACTTGAAAGAGAAGCGAGGTTGAGAAATGTAGCAGGCGCATTTGCTGTAGCAAATGTGCCTAATATAAAAAACCGAAACATAGTCTTGCTTGATGATGTTACAACAACAGGAGCAACATTAAACGAAGCTCGCAAGACTTTACTCAACTCCGGCGCAAAAAGCGTTTTGGGAGTCGCAGTTGCACATTGAGTGGAAATAAAAAACTCCCTGTTTTCTACAACAGGGAGTTTGTGCCATTCTTTTAAGATCAAGTTTTGGCTTTGGTGCAAGAGAACGAAGTTCTTCTTCGCTTGTACCAATATCGTCAAGAGAAAGATCTCCTTCTTTAAGTCTTTCGCGTAAGCGTTTTATCCAAGTAGGATATTGAGACGGTTTTTCACGTATCCACCTAATATATCTTTGAGCTCTCAATTTACACCCTTCTATAAATAGTTCTTCGAGTTCTTTTTTACTTGTACCAATGTCAGTAAGAGAAAGACCGCCTCTTTCAAGATTTTTTCGTAAAGATTCTATCTGAAAATGACGAGCATATGGATATTTACGTATGTAGTCAAGATTTTTTTGAACAGATACGAAATAAGTTTTTCTTGTTTCTTTAGTTGCTAAATCATTAAGTAATGTGATTACTATCACTATTACTAAAATCGAAATAGATACTATGAGGACATATATTCCATATATAATGAACACTTTCTTCATTTCGTCTTCCTCCTTTTTGAAGTTCTATGAAATCAAGATAGGTAAAGCGGTATACTCCGGATATGATGTCGAAGATCTTAGATCTTCCTTTTATTCATATTATCATTAGCAACCGCTTTACCTAAAGAAATTCCATTCTGTTCCTTCTTCTTATCTTGGAAGTCGGAATAAGATTAGGAGATGAGCCAGAGCCATGTATCTTTAAAGCTCGCTCAAGGATTACCATAGAATAACTAGCTCTAGACTCTAAATATCGGCTTTCTTTTTCATCTTTTTCTTCTCTAGATTTTTTGCGTTTAGTCGTCATAACTATCTCCTCTTATACTTTCAGAAATAATTTTCTTATATCATTATGAAGGCAACCACATGTTTTCTGCATTACTTCTTTTGCTGTGAAATTCTCTACAAGACATTTGTCGCATACTCCATCTCCAAATGGCCATAGATGTTTAAAGAAACCCTTACATTCACAGCATTGAGAAAGTACTGTTCTAAATCCATAAGATTGTTTTTTTACAGTTAACATAACTACCTCCTTTTAAGGTTTGGGTTTTTGTCTAGGTTTAGTATATAAAAATACACAAGAAAAAGTCAAATCAAAGTTGAGGGTGGGAGCAAAAAAATAAGGGGTTATCTAACATATAGCTAGATAACCCCTTTATTATTTACTTACAAGATATTAAACCTTTCCGAAGAACCGGATTCCAGATTTTAATCTCACCAGCTCCTTTGCATTTCCAACATCGGTTGCATATTACTTTTTCGTTTTTGGACCAAATAGTCTTAGCTCCATTACACTTACCACATGACTGTCGGTAAAATGGATGTGTAAATCTGCCTGTTCCGTCACATTTTTTGCAATTAACAATTACTTTAGTACGTCTTTGTCTGAACTTACCTGTTCCATCACAAGCAAAACAGGAGCAACACGATAAATTAATATATTATCGTTAACAAAAAGGCTACAGCAATGTAGCCTTTTTTATATGGAAAAAGGTGCAGAAAAATGATATTGTTGCAATTATATGGAGAGTTGGCTGAGTGGTCTAAAGCGCCTCACTGCTAACGAGGTAAGGGTTAAACCCCTTCGAGAGTTCGAATCTCTCACTCTCCGCATTAGTAACTCGTGACCGAATCCCCAAAACCCCCTATTTGACCCAAATGGCGTGCTATTTGACCCAAATACCTCAAATTTTGGTAGAATAGAACCTATGGATAAAAAGATAGCCCAGATGTTTATAGTCGCCCTCCCCTACACCACGGACGAGAAGGAACTTTTTGAGACAGTGGAAAAATATATAGACATCGGTGTCGGCGGACTTATGCTCGGTCTTGGTGGTAAATTACCGTTCGTAGAGACAAACAACATCACTGATATTAAAAAGTTAAAAGCTTTGACTGACAAACTAAAGTCATTAGACCCAAATCTGTTTTTGGCAATTGACGGCGAGGGCGGAAAGATATTTAATCTTTTTAAAAACGCATCTGTGCTCAAATCCCAAAGATATTACGGACTTGAATTTGAAAATTCAGGAAATACAAAGGAGTACGAGAAAGATTTGGATGAATATATAAAACTAATGCGCAAAGTTCATATCAATATGAACTTTGCGCCTATTTTAGGCACTGCAAAGGAAGGATACAAAGGATACTTAAGCGAACACGACAGAGCATATTCTGACAAAGAAGAAACTGTGAAAAAATTAAGCGGAATTGCGATTAAAAAGATGAGTGAGAATGGGATTATCGCCGTGGGCAAACATTTCCCTGGATATGGTGGTATAGACGAAAACCCGCACTTGCATCTTTCAAAACTTGAAGCTTACGACAAAAATGACCCGTTTGGCTTTGCAATAGGAAAGCTTGGTATAAACGCAATAATGAAAGGGCATGTCCTTTCGTCAATTGATGAAGATATGCCCGCAACAATATCAGAGAAAGTTGAAAAATACTTGAGAAAGAGTTTAGGGTTCACAGGACTTGTGGTAACTGATGCGATTTTTATGCATGGTTTGGGACACCATTATGAGAAATTTGGAGGAGATGGCAACTACACAAAAAGAGCGGTTAGTGTCGCCAAAACAAACGACATTATTCTTATGAGCTATCCTAAAGGAGCAAATGGTGAAATAGATATAAGTGCGCATGAGCATTTCCCAAGACTACATAAAGCAATAGTGGAGGAAGTTATGAAGGGCGAGATAGATAAAAGTAAAATAGACGAATCATACGAGAGAATAATGAAACTAAAACGTGTTATAATGTAATAATTACTAACTTAAATAATATTATTGATATGAAGGGAATAATAACTATCATAATAATTATAATAATCATCGCCGTTGGATTCTTTTTACTTCAAGACGGGACCACAGAGGATGCCGGTACAGTAACAAATGAGATGACCACAGAGGAAACTGGTGATACTGCAGATATGATTGTAGAGGATGAAGACACTGCTTTAGATACAACTGCAGAAGTTATTGTGGTTACATACACTAGTAGTGCGTTTTCACCAAAAGATATTGCAGTATCTGCCGGCCAGACAGTGCGGTTTGTAAATGAAAGTTCCGGCAATATGTGGGTGGCGTCGGATGAACATCCGACGCATACGGTTCTGCCGGAGTTTGATAATAAGGAGTCTGTTGGGAACGGTGAGAATTATGAGTTTGTGTTCACAGAAACGGGTGAATGGAATTATCACAACCACGTGAACCCAAGTGCGGTGGGAACGGTGACTGTTGAATAACCTTGTTTACACCCAATACCGCAAAATGCTATTATTATGGCATTATTAACAGTGATAATTTTCAATGTACATGAAAAGAATAATAACTATCATAATAATTATCATCATTATCGTCGCAGGTTTCTTGCTATTTAGAGACAATCCCGCAGATGATGCTGATACAACTACTACTACAGAAGAGGTAGTTGAGACGGAAGATACAGATACAGAAGACGATGCAGCGGCAGCAATAGAAGCAGTGGAAGCGGTAGAATAAATTTACAATCAAAACCCCGCAGGCCAAAGGCCTGCGGGGTTTTGTCTGTTATACTAAACCCTATGCAACCAAATAACCCCTTAGAAAATCACTTCCGTTTAGCGCAATCACAAAAAAGTGCGCTTAAAAAGCTTGGTATTTTGACTATCCGAGACCTCCTTTTTCACTTCCCTTCTCGGTATGAAAATATTACTGGAAGCCTGCCTATAAGTTCTCTCAAAAAAGATGATGATACAATAATCTACGGCAAACTAAGTGGGCTTAAAACACGCAAATCCTTCAAAAGCAGGCGCCCTATTGCAGAAGGATATATTGAGGACAATACGGGAAAAATCAAAATCATCTGGTTCAACCAGCCATACATCGCAAAGATGTTGCGTAATGGCGCACTCGTAAAACTAAGCGGTAAAGTAACAGGTGATACAAAAAACTTATACATCGCAAACCCAGAAGCTGAATCCCTAGAAAACTTGCCTATCAATATCGGCGAATCGCTTTTCAGCAATTCTAAAAATATAAATACATTCCTACCTGTTTATCCTGAAAGTCGTGGTATTACTTCAAAATGGTTTTATCACAATATTCAAAAAATTTTTGCAAGCGGACTTCTGGATACAATGCAAGATGCTATACCAAATGAGATTCTAAAAAAATACAACCTTCCGACACTCAAAACCGCTCTAATCTGGATTCATACGCCGAAGACGCAAGCAGATAGTCAGTCAGCACGAAAACGGTTTGCATTTGCAGAAGTTTTCTTCATTCAGATTTCAAAACAAAGAGACCGCAAAGAATATGAAAAGAAAAAGTCGTTTTCTATAAAAACAGATAAAAAAGATGTAAAAGAATTTATGGAAAGATTCCCTTTCTCCGCAACCAAATCGCAAAATGAAGCAATAGAAAGTATCTTAAAAGATTTTGAAGGCAAGCACGCAATGTCACGACTCCTTGAGGGAGATGTCGGCTCTGGTAAAACTGCCGTCGCCGCAACTGTTGTGCATGCTGTTACAACCACGCGTCCCGAAGGACAGGACTTTGGCAATCTTCAGACCGCATATATGGTACCGACGGAAATCCTAGCAAAACAACATTTTGAGACATTTATACAATACTTTTCACACTTACCAATCAAAATTGGTCTCATAACTTCAAGCGGTTGCAAGAAATTCCCCTCTAAAGTGAGCTCAGATGGCGCTACTAATATATCCCGCACGCAACTCCTAAAATGGGTCGCAAATGGCGAGATTCCAATCCTTATCGGCACTCACTCCCTCATCCAAAAGACGGTGAACTTTGAAAATTTGGCGTTTATAATAATAGACGAGCAACACCGTTTTGGCACAGCCCAGAGACAAAAATTAACAAGAAAGGACGATATAGCCCCTCACCTGTTATCAATGACAGCAACACCAATTCCAAGAACGCTCGCCTTGACCATTTATGGCGATTTAGATTTGACTGTACTTGATGAGATGCCAAAGGGGCGAAAACCGATAATCACAGAGATAGTAACGCCAAAGGGTCGCGATAAAATATATGAGAAAGTGTGCGAAGAATTAAAATCAGGCAGGCAAGCTTATGTGATAACTCCAAGGATTGACGAGCCGGATTTAACAAAAGAAAAAGCAATCAATGCAAAGTCAGTAAAAGAAGAAGCTAAGCGACTTAAGAAAGATATTTTTCCCGAGTATGAAATAGAGATTCTTCACAGCAAGATGAAAGCAAGTGAGAAAGAAGAAGTGATGGAGAGATTTACAAAAAACAAAACTCAAATTCTTGTTGCAACTTCCGTGGTTGAGGTCGGAGTAAATGTACCAAACGCTACTGTGATAATTATTGAAGGTGCGGAGCGCTTTGGACTGGCACAACTCCACCAGCTCCGTGGACGAGTGATAAGAAGTAACCACCAAGCGTATGCTTATGTATTTTCAGACAGCAGAACGGCAAAAACAAATGAAAGATTAAAAGCGCTCAAAAGTGCAAAGAACGGTTTTGAACTCGCAGAGTTTGATTTGGGAATCCGTGGTTCAGGTGAGCTCTACGGCAAGCGCCAGTCGGGACTTTCCGACATTGCGATGGAAGCAATGAAAAATATTAAAATGGTAGAAGCCGCACGAGAAGAGGCAAAAGAAATAGTAGAGAAAGATAACAACCTTGAAAAATATCCCGAAATTATGGAGATAATAAAGCGCAGAACGAAAGACATTCACTTTGAGTAATTGGTGCGCGCGCTAGGACTCGAACCTAGGACCACGAAGGTATAAGCTTCGCGCTCTACCAACTGAGCTACACGCGCATTTATTTATATTTTATAGCACAAAATACGCTATTATTCACTATGTTCTATATCTTGCTTTTTCTTTGGAGTAATGCTGTTTAAGAGAAGTAGTTTTTCAAACTCATCGCGTTCAATTGTTTCAACTTCAACAAGTTTCTTTGCAATTGAATCAAGCGCTTTTCTGTGAGTCTTTAGAATATGTTCCGCGCTTCTGTGAGCATGGTCTATTATGTAAGTTACTTCAGCATCTATCTCCGCTGATACTTTTTCAGAGTGTTTTTTATCCGCTATTCCTATACCAAACATTGTTCGTCCATTGTCCCCTTCAAGTGCAACAGGACCCATCTTCTCGGACATTCCGTATTTTGTAACCATATTTCGCGCAAGCGCAGTTAATACTTGCAAGTCATTTGATGCGCCTGTCGTAAGGTCATCAAATATCATTTTCTCTGCCAAGTATCCACCGAGTGAAACCGCAATGTCATCAATGAATTCTTTCTTTGACTGCATTCTCCTGTCTTCAAACGGAAGTTTAAGTGTGTATCCTGCAGCTCGCCCTCGAGATATTATAGAAATCTTGTGCACGGGGTCAGCGTAAGGCAGAACAGAAGCGACGAGTGCATGTCCTGCTTCGTGATACGCTGTTATTTCCTTTTCGCGTTTTGAGAGAATGTGGCTCTTACGCTCAGGCCCGAGCATAACTTTTTCAATTGAACGAACGAAATCAAATTGCGATACTTGTTTTCTTTCCTCTCTCGCTGCCAAAATCGCAGCTTCGTTCACTAGTGAGTAAAGGTCCGCTCCAGAGAATCCGGGAGTACGCTCTGCAATAGTTGTAAAGTTTACATCCTCGCCTAACGGCTTCTTACGCGCGTGGATTTTAAGTATATCTTCTCTGTCTTTACGGTCAGGCAGGTCTATAACTACCCTTCTGTCAAAACGCCCAGGACGCAAAAGCGCTGGGTCAAGCACGTCCGGTCTGTTGGTTGCAGCCATCACTATCACCTTTTCATTTGGCTCAAAACCGTCCATCTCCACAAGTATTTGGTTGAGTGTTTGTTCTCGCTCGTCATTGCCACCTCCTGCACCTACTCCTCTTACTCGCCCTACTGCGTCAATCTCATCTACAAAAATTATCGCCGGCGCTGTTTTCTTTGCAAGTTTAAACAAATCACGCACACGCGATGCTCCAACTCCAACAAACATTTCCACGAACTCCGAACCAGAAATTGAGAAGAACGGCACACTCGCCTCGCCGGCGACGGCGCGCGCAAGTAAAGTCTTACCAGTTCCGGGCGCGCCCATAAGTACGATACCTTTAGGAATGCGCGCGCCTATATCTAAGAATTTTTTAGGGTTCTTAAGAAAATCAACAATTTCCAAAAGTTCTTGTTTTGCTTCCTTTGCACCTGCAACGTCATTAAATGTTATACGTTGTGTTTTGTCTTTTGGGTCAATCATTCTTGCTTTGGACTGCCCAAAGGAGAACGCCTGCATACCCGCGCCTTTGACCTGTCTAGAGAGAAACCAGATGAAAAATACAATAAAGAGAAGCGGGATAAGAAACGGCGCGAGATTGCCAAGCCAGAAAAGAAAACCGCTTGGATTTTTGATTTCAATTTTTACATCTTTAAGCTCTTCTAAAGATACACCATAATTTACAAGAGTGTCAGTGAGTGCGGTACCTGATTCTTTTTTTGATTTTTGTTCTGTGCTGTCAGTGTAGAGAATCTCAAGCTCTTCGCCTTTGACTACAATTTCAGAGACTAACCTCTCATTTATCTGAAGAGCTAATTGTGAAATAGCTATTTTTTCTTGCTTTGTACCATTCTCAGCAATGAGAGAATACGCCCCTATTATTATGAAAAATATGAGAAGTGTTACAAGGATATTCTGCCACAAGGACTTACCAAGTGACTGTTTGAGTCCCTTTTTACCGCCCTTTTTTGGGGCTTTTAGATGATTGTACTTTTTGTTGTTTGGCATGCTAAATACGTGTTTTATTTTTTATTGTGGAGACGGCGAAAATTGAATCCGCGTGCAAAGAAAGAATTTAAATGATTCTACAAAACATAGTCAACTTTAGGATTTCAGCATGTGGGCTTAAAAGAAGACAAAATACCCATACGCCAATTCTCTTGATTTCGGAAGCGCGCCGAGACGCTCGCTTTTCCTAGTTTGAAATTATTACACCCGAATCTGCTTATCAAACTTGGGCAGATCAGACGCCGGCTTAGGCTATTGCGTAAGCTGGAGTAAGAGAAGCAAAAGCTCCTTTTACTTTAGAGATAACGTTTGCACGTATCTTTTCGAAATTTTAAGGAAGATTCCGACTTCCGTTTTGCACATATAAATTACATTCCCTTGTCGAGGCCTGTCATCCCCCTGAAAAAAACCTCAAAAGATACTCTGAGGCATTCTTTAGGGGGACTATAATGCAATGTTTTGTTTCAATGAACGTTTAAGATCTCTTTCGGTGTCTTTCTTTTTTATTGTTTCGCGCTTGTCGTATTTCTTTTTTCCTTTTGCAACACCGATTTCAACTTTTATCTTCGCTCTTTTACTATACACTGAAACTGGCACTATTGTCAACCCTTTTTGTTTTTCAAATAGAGAGAGACGAGCTATCTCTTTTTTACTCAAAAGTAGCCGACGGTTCCGCTCAGGGTCATAATCTTTCGGAGTATTTGCGGGCTGATACGGTGGTATCGTAACGCCCACAAGGAACGCCTCACCTCCCCTAACTATCACATGCGCTCCCTCAAGCGAGCCCTGCCCCCCTCGGAGTGATTTGACTTCAAAACCAAAAAGCTCCATTCCTGCCTCGAATGTTTCAGTAACTTCATAGTTGAAGCGTGCTTTTTTATTTTTTATCAATACTGTCATTAATGTCATATTAGCATGCACAAGCACAGAAAAGAAATTCTCCTTGACATCAGAAAAAGTTTGTGATAATCTAATGGCTCATTGAATAGTTCTTTTATATTTATATTTCTGAAATTTCATGAAAGGAAATGAATATGTGCACCGCTGTTCCTGAAAAACAACTGGAAGTATTGTGTGGTTGTGAAGATTCATTTTGTCCTCTTTTCAAAAACTTGTCAGAAAAAGAAATGATGGAACTGGAAATAATAGGCTATGAAACAGATTGTTTTATCATTATTGACAGTTGTGAGACTGGAGCACCTGATATAAGTAAACTTATATCAGAGAGAGGTGAATATACAATCTACGAATAATTTTATAAAGCCGCTAATCTTAAAAGATAGCGGCTTTATTGTATCAAACACAGTGATATGCTATAATTTTCCCATTGATAGAAAAAGTAAGAATTAACAAAAGCATACTGGCAAAAGAATTAAGAGTTATGGGCGCCGATGGCGCTAATTTAGGTGTTATTTCAAAAGACGAAGCGCTAAGACAAGCAGAGACCGCGGGTCTTGACCTCATTGAAATATCTCCCAAAGCCAACCCCCCTGTTGCAAAAATAATGGATTATGGTAAATTTCAGTACGAGCAGAAGAAAAAACAAAAGGAAATAAAGGCTAAATCTCACACCACAGAGACTAAAAACATTCAGATAAAGATGGGTACAGGAGAGCATGACCTTTCTCTCAAATCAAAAAGAATTTCCGAGTGGCTTAAAGAGGGACACAGAGTAAAGATTGACTTGTTTCTCTTTGGAAGATATAAGTATATGGAATTCAATTTCCTAAAGGAACGTCTAGAGAAATTCTTAACACTTATTACAGAAGAATACAAAGTAGCAGAGGCAGTCAAAAAGAGCCCTAAAGGATTGACTACAGTTATAGAAAAAACAAAATGAAAACCAAAAAAATATTTACAAAAAGATTAAAAGTGACCAAGAAAGGAAAGGTACTTGCAAGAGTCCCAGGCCAGAATCATTTTAATGCTAAAGAATCAAGTTCAAAAAGAATGGCTCGAAGGAGAGTTGTTTCATTTGGTATGACAAACAGAGTCAAAAGCAGACAATTAAGTAATTAAATATGGCACGAGTAAAAAGAGGAACAACAAAATCCAAAAGTCGTAAAAACGTTCTTAAGAAAACGAAGGGTTATCGTCATGGCCGTTCTACAAAAAAGAAGCAAGCGCATGAAGCTATAATGCACGCTGGCACTCACTCATTCACACACAGAAGAGATAAGAAAAACGACTTTAGACGACTTTGGAATATTAAAATAAATGCAGGAGCTCGCTCAAGTAAAGAAAACCCTATTTCATACAGTAAGTTTATCGGGGCACTGAAGAAAAACAAAATTGACTTGGACAGAAAAATTCTCGCAGATATTGCGGAAAATAATTCGGAAAGTTTTGAAAGAATTGTAAAAAAGGTTATTTAACTTCTGTATACTCTTCCGTGGCTTGCCTTGTCCTGCCGAACTAATTCAATTATCTTCTCTACAAGTGTTTTGGGATCAGAATCAAATATAATTTTATCGTTTACCCGATTGCTTGCTTCAATTACATGCTTTATCACTTCGTCTGTCTCCCAATCACCTTCCAAGATTCCTATCGGCTTGCCATCTTCATATGCAACGGTAAATTCATTGATTGTGCCAATTCTTCCGCAGCCTATAAATACAGCGTCTGCCGAGCGCGTCAAAATCAAGTTTCTCCCTGAATAGCCAAACCCCGTGTAGATAATAACATCCAAATGATCAAGTGGGAGACGGTAGAACTCTAAATGCTCTTCTTCTGTGGAGGCAGGAGAAAATCCAATTGAGATACCATTTTCTTCTTTTGCACCTGTTGCAGCCCAAAATGGAAACCCCGTCGTAGCACCAGTTGTCAAAATTGCTCCCTGACGAACTATTTCTCTGCCGAGTTCTTTGCCCTTTTCAAACGCATCAAGTCCGCAATGGCCAGTTTCTGCTGCGCCTGATACGCAGAGTTTTAGTTTATCGTGAGCATGTTTATGTTTTCCGTTTTTTTCTCCGTTCATATATAAATATTATATCAGATTTGTTTGCTTCTTTGAAATTTCCATACTGCGTATAAAGATGCAGTAACCGCACCAAGTGTATCCATCAGAAGGTCAACGGACGTATCAAGTGGATAATCTGTTGCAAATACCAGCACACCTGCATAAATTTCAAAAATCTCCCAGAGTACCCCTATTACAATAACCGAGGCAATTGAAACAGTGAATATGTTACGCGCTGAAAGTTGTAAAGTGAATTTTTTGGCGACACTTGAAAAAAAGAAGAACCAAATTGAAAAAATCCCAAACCAAAGACCTCCGAGAAAATGCATAAGATTGTCAAACCACGGAAACGTCCAGTACAGGAAAAACTGCATGGCACTTATATGTAATATTCCGATTATTAAAACTAATATGAAGTTCGTTAAAAAAAGTGGATGTTTAAGCATGTCGAATTATTATACCAAAAATTTAAATTAAAACCCCCTCCGCCAAGGGCGGAGAGGGGGTTTTAAGCAGGGTTACTAAAGTATTGACCACGATTAATACCATGTGGGTGTCCTTAGTGCTGAACCAATGGCGCAACATCCTCAAGACTCCCTGAACAATGAGTAAACTAGACAATACTCTAACTAACCCTATCTACATTATACTCCTATGAAAAACTTTTGCAATATTGTTTTCACTAAAAATTTGTATCGTGCATATCTATTCGTTCGTCTAAGCGAGGTGTGTCGTTTGAAATAGCCTTATTCGTCGGAACGTAGCAAGTTCTGTTCAAAGGACTTCGCAGGCCGAGCGGGCAGGGTTCGAGCGTAGCGAGAGAGCGAGGCCGAGACTGAGCGCGTGCTCACGCTGGGAGTACGACGCGTGCCTTTGAGAAGAAGCTTGCGGAGTGGAGTTTATGTGTGCTTTTCAAACGAGCATACCGAGCGGTCCTTTATTCTAAAATCCCGTCCAAATCAACATCATAAAGTATTGCTTCTTGTACAAGACGATAGTTTACCATTTCATTTTCTTTAAACCAAAGTTTGATTTCTTTTTCTGCTTCTTCCACGGAGCCGGAAGCATGAAGAACATTTCTTACTGCTCTTCCGTCTGTGTCAGACATTACATATGAATCCAAGACAAAGTCCCCACGGATTGTACCGACGTCCGATGTCAATGGTTCTGTTGTTCCAGTAATCTTTCTGACAATACCTACAGCATGTGCACCTTGCCACACCATAAGAACAACTGGTCCGCTTGTCATATATTTTTTTAAATTTTCAAGAACTATTTTTGTAATCTCAAGAGGATCTTCTGATGGTGGTGTGAGTCCTTTCTTTTTATAATTAGCAATATTTTTTTCTCCAGTCTTTCTCATCCATTCAGGGTCAATTGTATAATGCGTTTCAATAACTTCTGGTTTTGGAATAACTATTTTAAGACCGATAAGCTTAAGTCCGATTTTCTCATATCGTTTTATTACTTCTCCAACGAGAGACCTCTGAACTCCGTCAGGTTTTATAATTACAAAAGTCCTTTCTTCTTTGTGATGTTTATTTTTTGCCATAGTAAGCTTTAGTAATACCGCACTACTCTCCTTTAGTCAACACCTCCGCATCACCTTCTGTGATTAAAATTGTGTTTTCAGAATATGCCCCACGTTGACCATCAGCTGTTTTGTAAGTATGTCCATCTTCATCTAGAAAAACCTTTCCACTTCCTTTGTTTATTATAGGTTCAATTGCAAGCGTCATACCTGCTTTAAGTTCAGGTCCTTCTCCCTTCTCGCCAAAATTTGGTACTTCTGGAGGTTCTGACAACTCACATCCAACACCATGACCAACAAGTTCATAGACAATGCCGTAACCATGAGGTTTTACGAACTGTTCAATGGCATGTCCTATATCACCAACTGTATTTCCAGCACGTGCCACTTTTATACCTGCTTTAAGTGCTCCTTCTGTAACATCAATGAGTTTCTGATCTTCTTTACTTATTTTCCCAACTCCAACAGTCAATCCTGCATCCACAATAAGACCTTTGTGCTTTAGACCACAATCAAGCCCTACTATATCGCCTTCTTTTAAAATTTTTTTATCCCAATTTGGAATACCATGTACAACTTCATTATTTACAGAAACACATAATGTTGCGGGGTATGAATCATCTTTAGAATAAGGACGTATTGAACCTTGTGGCTTGTAATTTAGAAATGCTGGAATGTCTCCACCTTTTTTTATAAGTTTCTCTGCTAAATCATTTAGCTCTTTAGCATCTACACCAGGTTTAACTAATTTAACTACTTCATCCAATACAAAAGCAAGGCGTTTACCGCCTTCGCGCATTATTTCTATTTCTTCTTTTGTTTTAACCATTTATCTTTTTTATAATTTCTTCGTGAACTTCTTCAATAGTCTGTTCGCCATTTATTTCATGCACTGTATAATCAGGATTATTTCTAAAAAATTCTATTGTGGGTACAACATTTGTGTCGTACCATTCAATCCTTTTTTTAATATGCTCTTCATGGTCGTCGTGTCGTCCTCTTTTAAGCAATCGCTCCACCCCCCATTCATGTGATACATTTAGAATTATGACTTCTGGTTTTCTTCGATTATAAAATTTTAACGCTTTATCAAGCACAGGCGCTTCATCTACCCTACGCGCAAGTCCATCAAGTATCAAGTTTTCTTTTCCTGTTTTGAAATTATCTATAAGAAAATCAGACCACATCCATATTGGAAGAAACTCTGGCAATAATTCTCCACTATTAATGATATCTTTCGTCAATTTGCCCGTATAATTGTCTTTTTTCATAAACTCCCTAAAACGCGCTCCTGTTTCTATATAAAGAGTTTCATTTTCACCTACTTCCCTTTCGATGTATTCCTTAAGCAAAGATGCCTGTGTACCTTTACCAGAACCAGAAGACCCATAGAAAATATATGTTTTTGGTGCCATTACTTAAGTATGGAATATAGAGAGAAAAGTATCAAGTTTTTAATACTCCCTCATTGAGATTTGTGCTTCAATCTTTCTTATAAGGTCTATGACTACAGAAACTGCAATGAGGAGTGCCGTACCACCAATTGCAAGCGCTGTGATACCGGTGACTGCCTGCATTCCAAGAGGAATAACTGCAATAACTCCCAAGAAGAGCGCCCCAACTAAAGTGATACGTGTAAGGATTTTCCCAATATATTCTGATGTAGTTCTTCCTGGTCGTACCCCTGGCACGAACGCTCCACTTTTTTGTAAGTTCGTTGCGATTGAATCTGGGTCAAAGGTAACAGCAGTATAAAAATATGTAAATGCAAATACAAGTAAAAAATAAAGTCCAGCGTAGACCCAGCCATTTGCTAAAATCCCCAGTATAAAATTAGATACTGACGATATTAAAACGCTGTTAATATTCGCAAGAAAATTAAATACCATCTGCGGAAAAAGAAGAATTGAAAGTGCAAAAATAATTGGGATAACACCAGCCTGATTGACCCTTAGGGGCAAATATGTAGAAATGCCACCATAGACTTTCATACCCCTGACACGCTTCGCATAAGTAATCGGTATGGGTCTTTCTGCCTCTGTTACTACCACCACGCCCGCTGTAATGAAAAGTCCGACTGCAATGAACCCGAGGTAGAGCGGAACCTGTGACACATCAAAAGTAAAGATAAGCTGACTTATAGTACTTGGAAGACTTGCGACAATTCCGGCAAAAATTATGAGCGAAACACCGTTACCAATACCAAATTCCGTAATAAGCTCACCTATCCACATCAGAAGTATGGAGCCGGCGGCGATAACAAGTACGTTTGTAATGAGTCCAAAGAAACCAAGGTCAGGAACAATCCCTTGTCTTGTGAGAAGTATTAGAAAGCCGAATCCTTGCATGAACGCAAGCGGAATCGTCAATAATCGTGAGTACTGGCTAAATTTCTTTCTTCCTGCCTCACCCTCTTCTTGATATATAGCTTTGAGTTTCGGTGACATAATAGTCAAAAGTTGCATTATGATGGATGCGGTAATGTAAGGCGCGACACCAAGCATCACAATAGAGAGATTTGAAAGTCCACCACCAGAGAAAATATTCAAGAGTCCCAAGAATTGGTTGTTTGAGAAGAACTGCTCCAAGGCAAGTACATCAATCCCTGGAATTGGAATCGTCGCTAGAAGTCGGAAAACGGCGAGAGCGGCAAGTACAAAAAATATCCTCTTGCGTAGAGTGGCATCTTTGAAAACTAAACTTAATTTACTTAAAAAATTTGAAAACATAGTATTTTATATTTTAACTTTTCCACCGGCTTTTTCAATCTGTCCTTTTGCACTTTCCGAAACTGTACACCCTGAGACTAACACTTTCTTTGATAGTTTTCCGGTCGCAAGAATCTTTATCGTAGGGATTTTACCTTTACGTCTATTCACAAGACCGCTGTCAATCAATGTCTTGGGAGATACTTTGTCCCCTGCTGAAAAAACATTTTCTATAGATGACAGGTTAACTGGTACTGATTTTGGACTTACAGATGCAAATTTATAACCTCTCTGCTTTGGGATTTTCTTTATAGCATCGCGTATTTCAGGACGAATGCTATGCCCTGACCTTGCCTTCTGGCCCTTGTGCCCACGCCCAGATGTCTTGCCACGCAAACCTCCGCGTCCAACACGCTTTTTGCTTTTTGCTTTTTTATTTCTTTGTAATTGATGAAGCTGCATATTTTTACATTAAATTAAATGAGTTGTTTCAGCGCTTTTATAGTAGCTTTTGCATTGTTCAATTTATTCTTGCTTCGCGAAAGCATTTTCGCCGTTACGTCTTTTATGCCTGCAAGTTCAAGCACGTTTCTTGCTGAAGAGCCTGCAACAAGACCTCTTTCAGGCGAGGGAATGATCTTAACCACTGATGAAGTGTACTTTGCATCAACATCATGAGCAATTCTCATATTTTTATCAAGCGGTACTTTTATCATATTTTTCTTCGCATCTCTTGTCGCTTTCTCAATCGCAAGTGCTGTGTCTGATGCTTTCCCAATACCAACACCCACGGAACCCTTACGATTACCAGAGATTATCGCAACAGAGAAACTAAATCTTCTTCCTCCTGCAACGACTCTCGTCACTCTTCTTATACTAATTATCTTTTGGTCAAACTCAGACCGTGGCCTTTCTGCCCGTCTTGGAGACCTTTTCTTTTTATTTTTAGGTCTTTCATTTTTTTGAAATCCGCCAAAACCTCCTGATTTCCCGTCTCGACTCGGTCGATTCGAGGCGGATTTAATATCCGGTTTTGTGTTTTTTTCTTCTTTTTTTTCTTGTGTCTTCTCCATAATTATTAAAACTTAAGTCCCCCTTCCCTTGCGCCATCGGCAAATGCTTTTATCTTTCCTGTATAAAGAAATCCTCCTCTGTCAAACACAACATTTTTAATCTTTTTTGCAATTGCTTTTTTGGCTATCTCTTTTCCTGCAACTTTTGCCTTTTCGGTCATTGTTTTACCTTTCTTTGCATCCGTAAGCGTATTAACAATAGTAACGCTGTTGTCGTCATCAATAAGCTGTGCATAAATACGCTTGTTTGATTTGTATAGAGAAAGTCGCGGAGTTTCTTTTGTGCCAGAAACCCGCGCTCTTATCTTCTTATGACGCTTTACTCTGTTTCTTGTTTTTTCGTTAATTTTACTCATAATTTTTAAGTAACTGCCCTTTTACCCTGCTTTCTTCTTACAACTTCATTCTCATATCTAATTCCCTTACCTTTATACGGCTCTGGTTTTTTGGTGGCGCGAACCTTTGCAGCAAACTGTCCTACTGTTTCTTTATTAGAGCCTATTATGCTGATAACATTTTTTTCTACTTCAACATTAAGTCCTTCGGGAACTACGAATTTTACAGGATGAGAAAATCCTACATTAAGAACAATGTCATTACCTTGTTTGTCTACTTTGTACCCGATACCTTCAACTGAAAGTTTTTTCGTAAATACTTCGTTAACTCCCTTTATCATATTTGTTATATGTGATGCGTAAGTTCCCCAAAGCATGCTTGACTCATTTGTAATTTTAACAGGTTCAAGTGTTATCTCTTTTCCTTCAATTTTAATATTTATATCCGGCTTGAAAGAGCGAGAAAGCTCTCCTAAAGGACCTTTTACAGAAACCTTGCCTTGAGAGACATTGACTTCTGTTTTATCGGGGATTGAAATTGGTTTTTTGCCTATTCTACTCATAAATAATTTTATAAAATTAAAAATTGGAAATTAAAAATTTATTATCTACCATATCTTGAATAAAGCCTCTCCTCCCATTTTCTTCTTGCGAGCCTCTTCTCCCGTTAAGATACCGTCTGGGGTAGATAATATTATAGCTCCTTTACCGTATTTTACAGGGAAAATTTCAGAAGTTTTTTTGTATATTCTTCTTCCCGGTTTTGAAATGCGTGTCACTCCGTTTATTCTGGGGCTTTTGCCTTTATATTCAAGTTCAATATCAAGATATTTTTTTATCTTTTTTCCGCGTCGAGATACTAATTTTGTATACCCTTTCTCTTTGAGTTTTTCTGCAACTTGAAATTTAAATTCAGAATATGGTACAGAAATTACTGTTTTACCGGCGTTTCCGGCATTTTTAAGCTGTATTATTAAATCTCCTATAGAATCGCTTACCATGATGATTTCTTTATTCCGGGGATCATTCCTTCGTTTGCAAGTTCTCTAAAACAAATACGACAAAGATCAAAATCTCTCATATATCCACGACCTCTTCCGCATTTAAAACAACGTCGAACTACTCTCGATTTGAATTTCGGCTTTTTCTTTGACCTTGCTATTGTTGATGTTTTTGCCATATTCCTAAAAAAACAAGCCCCCGTGAGCTTTGTTAGAGTGTATCAGAAAACGCCCTATTGTCAATCAATTATCTCTATTTCATCACTTAACTCCTTCTTGGATTTTCCAATGAAAACTATAGCACCTGCTGAAACTACTATTATGCTGAAAATTGCCAAAAGCCATTTAAACATACTGCTTTCTTTATCCTGATTATTTATACTTGAAATGACTGACGCTGTTTGAATAGTATTTTCTTGCGGCTCTTTTAGTGCCTCTTTTTGTGGTGGATCTGCTTTTGTAATTATCGGTTGTGCTGTAATCGTTTTTGTAGCAACAGTCTTTTGCGGAATTTTAATTTGCTCAAATGAAACTGCCTCTACGCCGTTTGGATATAAAAGTGATGCATCATTAGTATGAGTATTTAGACCAGTTACATCAGAAGAAAATATTAATTTCTTGCCGGACAAAATAATCGTATCTTTTGGAACCATAAATCTTTTCCCCTCTGCTTCTAGTTGCCACCACGAAAGATTGAGTTCACGATTTGATTTATTATGTATTTCAACAAAATCTTCCTGCACTTTTGAAACAGCAAGTTCCGCAGGATATGCATTTACAATAATCCTATCAGATGCAGAATATTGCCCTGATGAAATACTTAACGTTACTACATACTCGCCGGGATACCCATAATAATAAAGTACATTCTGTCCTTCTTTGGTCTCACCATTTCCAAAGTTCCAAGTATATCTTGCATTATCAAGCGGTTGCATCTTTAGTCCAAGCGACTCCCCTTCAAACAAAGTATCAGCACCAACTACCACATTTCTATCTCCCCCTGCATCTGCAAAAATCTGCTGTTCAACTGGAAAATTGTTTGTAGAAGATGAACTGCTCGAACTAGACTCTGAGCTCTCTTCTTCTTGTTCACTTTCCTCACCTCCTCCTGAGCCAGAGTTAGCCAGACCGGGTGTTGGGAGAGCAGCACTCCAAACACTTAAAATTAGCTGAAGTGAGTTGCCGTCCTCGCCTGCACCGAGTTCTATGTCATATGTTAATGAATCAATATCATTTAAATCTGCGTCTCTAATAGCAATAAGCTCTCCTGTGTTTTTTAGAGAGAAAGAACTGTCAAATAAGTTGCCAGAAAAGGAGGGCCAATCAATTAGAAATTTGTCAGGATTGTCAGAAATAATCGCAACATCACTGGAAGACAGTGTTGCGTTACCTTGAATCAAAGTAAGTCCATGATTTGTTCCATTCTCAAAAAATTTCCACGTCGATATATCAACTGAATCTCCTGTATTTTCAATTTCAACCCACTCTCTACCTGTATCACTTCCTTCTATGTCATACATCACCTCACTTATAACAACCTGCGCGTTTAGAGAGGAAAACGAGGCAAAAAACATTATAGGGATGAGAATATATTTCATATCTGCTTGTCCTTGCCTTCAACATCCAGCATCTTTTTCAGAACATCTTCAGGAACTTCTTTTTTTGGAGTTACTTCATCTATTACTTTATCTTGTGTTTTATTTTTAGAATTCTTGGTTGGATTTGAATTTGGCCATTTTTTAAAAGGCTTGCCATGTGCTCCGGCAAAAGGTTCATAATCTGAACTTTTTTTGTTTTCTTTTTGTGCTTGAACATCCTCGTCTTTACCATTCATAACAGACGCAAGAGCTTTTTTTAAGTCTGATCTATTTTCTTTGCTTGGTTCTTTTTTTATACTTGGAATTGTTTTTGGAGGAGTTTTAAGCTCATTTAGTGACACACTTTTCTCTGGCATTACTTTAGGGCCAACTGGTACTTCCTTTTTAAGAGTTTGCGTTTGTTTTAATTGAGCTTCTGTAAGTGGTGGAAGTTCTGTCTTGTTTTGCGGTGGTTTTTTAACAGTTTCTGTCGTTTTTGCTTTTGGTTTTGATGGAGGAACAATAGGTTCGTACCACAGCTTTATATTATCTTCAACAAGAGCACGCGGCCTGCCATAGTGCTCACGAGAAAATGTCATAACTTTTTCTTTAATAGATACGTGTTTTGGTTCAATAGGAGCAAGTGAGGTAGCAGAAAATGGTGCAGATGAAACACCATCTATCATTAACTTCAAATACATTTGAATGAAGCCGAGATTTACCAAATCCTCTGCAGTAAATGTCGGCATATATTCTTTTTCTAAAACTTCTGCGTCAATCGCACCAACACGAAATGTAATCATAGTACCCACGTTACCAAACACTGCGTCCCTTACTTCCTCCGTCATCTGTTCTATATATTGATGCGCAATCGTAAGATTGAGCTTGTATTTTCTCGCTTCTGATAAGATATCCGCAAACGACTTGTTTGCAAATGATTGAAACTCGTCAACATAAAGAAAAAAGTTTGGTAAATTTTCTTTAACTACAGCTGATACATCAGCTCTTGACATCGCTGCTAAATAAATTTTTGTAATGAGCATACTTCCAAGAAGGTTCACGTTACCTTCACCCACTCTTCCTTTTGATAAGTTAATAATAAGTATCTTTTTATTGTCCATCATTTCTCTTATATCAAAAGACGACTTTGGTTGTCCTATGATATTTCTCATAAGAGAGTTTGAAGTAAACTGCCCGACTTTGTTCTGGATTGCAGCTGATGCCTCAACCGCAAACCTGCCACTATATTTTTCAAATTCATCTACCCAAAAAGATTTGACGGATGGATCTTGTACATTATCCACTACTTTTTTTCTATAATTCTTATCAGACATCATCCTGTTGATACCTAAAAGTGTAGAATCAGGATATTCAAGAAGCGCTAAGATTGTGTTATTCAAAATATACGCCATTCTCGCTGACCATGCGTCTTCCCAAATCTTCTCAAATACACTCATAAGACCACTTACGACAAGATGCCGTTTGTCTGGCTCTACATTTTCCATCACATTAAAAGAAACCGGGTGTTCCAAATCAAATGGCGCAAAATAAAGCACGTCTTGAATACGTTCTTCTGGAATATGTTCAAGTAATGTCTCTGCAGATGAACCATGCGGGTCAAAAAAAGCAAGACCTTCTCCGTTTTGAATATCCTGAATGGCCATGTTCTCCAAAAGCACCGACTTACCCATTCCGGTCTTACCAATGACATACACGTGCTTTAGTCTATCTTTTGCCTTTATGCCGAATTTTATTTTTTTGCCACGAAAGTCCGTAGAGCCAAAAAATGTAGTTCGTTCTTTGTGATTCATACTAAAAGTATATTACATATCTTTTAATAGTGCATCTTTTGTATAGATATTCGCAGGGTCCCACAACATCCAGCTATCAAGTCCTGCATCATAGACAGCCTGGATCTGCGCGCGGACTTCTGCAATGCCGTAGTTGCCACCATAATCAAAATCCTGGAGCCACGGGCGTATTTTGCTTGGAGATGTGCTTGCTTCATTCATCCGCCTCACTGCTTGATCCATTGAATATTTGATAACTCCGTATACTTCTTTGTTTGGATTAGGATACCCATTAAAGCCATTCGGGTAGTGCGACGGATATGTCATGGGGGCAATGTAGTCAAAATATGGCTCTGCGTATTCAAGTACTTGCCCTATATTTAAATCGTCTGGGTTTGTAGTAACCATTCCAAACATATCAGCAGAAAGTACTGCACCTGTACTTTTCATTTCTTTAGCCAAGTATTTGAAAAAGTCACGCATTATTTCTGCTTTCCCATAATTAGGGTCAGCCATAACCCTCTCTTCACTAAACGGATATTTTATATCATTCATATCACCATCTGATGGAAATCTTATGTAGTCAAAATTAAGCTCATCAAAACCATTTGCATAAGCTTCTTTTGCAATAGCTACCGTGTAGTCCCATACTTCTTTAGAGCCAGCATCAAGCCACGAGATGCCTTTATAGTCCTCCCAAATTCCTCCGTCGCTCTCTCGCTTCACCGCAAACTCTGGATGCATAGATACAAAATGTGGGTCTTGAAAAACTGATATTCTCCCCATCACGTAAATATTTTTTTCGTGGAGTCGTTTTATAAATTCACGAACATCTGGAATACGATTTTCAACTGCTTCTTCTTTTTGAAGTGCAGGATCATCTACTTTAAAAGCAATCTTGCCTGTATGGTCCTTGATATCAATAATGATTGCATTAATCTCTGTCTCATCAGCAATTTTTACAAGTTTCTCTCTGAAACTTGGAGTGCCTGCAACCCAACTTGTCATATAGATTGCTTTTACGGCTTTCGGTGTATCTATGTGCGATGCGACAAATTTTTCTTCAATTACCTCTGCGTCTTTTTCTTTATTAATGTATTCAGCTGAATAAGTTAGACCAGAACTTACTCCTATGTATTTAGTAGGAAGAATATTAGGTAAACCAAAATATGCAGCAGAAAAAAATACAGCAGTCAAAATACCGATTACAAAAAATTTTATTTTACTTCCTTTATTATTTCTCCTTTTTCTTTTCATGCCCATTATCAACATATGCATCGGCTCCATTTCCTCCAAATCTGAAATTGTCTCTACTTGATGACTCACTTCTTATAAGCAGTGTCAAAGTCACAACTGCAAAACCTGATATAACGAAGAGTAGTGTCCTCCAAAAACCAGGAAATCCTAAGAATGGCAGGATTATAATCCAAATGCCGAGAGTTATTATTATTGTATATTTGCTCATAATTGAATTTTAAATAAGATTTTCCGCTATCTTATAAATATCTCCTGCTCCCATCGTTATTATAATATCACTTTTTTGGGTATTGTCTTTGAGATATTGTTCTATTTCGCTAAAATCGCTATATGCCCTCGCATTTGAGCCATTCTTCTTGATTTCCTCTGCAAGAATCTGTGAACTGATGTTTGGGTCGTTTTTCTCACGCGCCGCATAAATTGGCGCAACAAGTATATCGTCTGCATCCTTGAAACTTTGCGCCATATCATTTAGAAGTAATTTTGTTCTGCTGTAGAGATGTGGTTGGAAAGCGATGATTATTTCCTGATTTGGGAACTTCTCGCGCGCGGCGCGAAGCGCCGCGCGGATTTCCGTCGGATGATGCGCATAGTCATCGTACACTTCTGCACCGTTTATCGCAGTTCCTTTATATTCAAACCTTCTCCAGACACTTTCAAATTCTTGAAGTGAAGAAATCGCTTTTTGTTTTTTAACTTTTAAAATCTCTAGAACTGCAAACGCCGCTTTTGCATTCTCCAGATTATAAACTCCTTCAACTTTCAAATCTTTAATGTTTTCTACTTTTGTATAATCTACTATTTTGCATTTTGCATTTTTAATCACGGGTTTTATTTTTTCATCGTTAGGATTACAAACAAGAAAATTATCCTCGCCGAGCTTGCTCACAAGCTCGGTAAATGCATTTTGAATATCAGCGAGGTCTTTATAGTAATCCAGATGATCTTCATCAATATTTGTAATTACAAGAATGTTTGGTTTTAAATCTAAAAACGACCTCTTGTATTCACACGCTTCTACTATAAACAAATCTCTGTCACCAACAATCAAATTACTTCCAGAGTCCTTCAATAAACTTCCTACGATTACAGTTGGGGAAAGTTCTGCATCTACTGCAACTTTTGCGAGCATTGCTGTTGTTGTGGTCTTACCGTGTGTTCCTGCGACTGCGACTGTATAGTATCCATCAGAGATACTTCCAAGCATTTGTGAATATGTTTTCGTTTCAATCCCCAATTCTTTTGCTTTTACAAATTCTGGATTGTCAGAATCTATCGCGACAGTATAAACAACTAAATCAGTATCGTCTGCAAGATTTTCAGCAGAGTGCTTGTCAAAAATCTTAGCACCTTCTTCTTCAAGCGCTTTTGTGATTTCGGATTCATCTATATCAGAACCGCTCACAATCTTGTCTTTCTGCAACATCATCCTTGAAATAGCAGAAACGCCAATCCCGCCGATACCGATAAAATGCACTTTATTTATATTTTCTAAATCAAGCATACTTCAATATTATAGACTATTTACCAAACTATTAAATTGTTCTCCCCTATCATATTCATTCTTAAACATTCCAAATGATGCAAACGCAGGGCTGAAAAGGATTGTATCGCCTTTTTTTGCCTCTTTCATCGCAAGCTTTACTGCACTCTTGAGACTATTTGCTTTTTTATATTCAAATTTTAGATTTCTCAACTTCTTCGTTCCCGTACCGTCAAGTAATATTACTGATTTGGTAAATTTAGGAATTTCTTTCAAGAGTGCTTTCATATCAAGACCTTTATCCGCACCTCCAACAATCAAAACAGTGTTTTGATTGTTGCCTACCGCTCTAAGTGCAGCGACAGTTGCATCCGGAGTTGTTGCAGTGGTGTCATTGTAGATTTTAATACCCCGAATTGTTTTTATAAGTTCCAGTCTTCCTTCAACTCCTTTGAAGTTCTCCATTGTCTTTTTGATTATTCTCTGCGATACACCAGCCACGCTTGTCGCATCTCTAGCAAGTGCGGCATTTTTTCTATTATGCTCACCTGCAATCTTTAGCCTCCAGTTTTTTGGAAGTGACTTTGGAACGATTGATTTTCTTTTAATTTTTTTAGCGATTTCTTTTCCTGCAATCAAATAATCGCCTTTTTTTTGATATTTATAAATATTCGCCTTGTCTTTGAAATACTTAGCCATACTGCCCTTGTAGTAATTCATATGATCAGGAAGTAGGTTTGTAAACACAGCAATGTGCGGACTGATTTTACTATCACCAAATCCCTGTAGTTGCCATGAATCAAGCTCCATTACCACAGTATCGCCCTTTTTTACTTTTCCCAAAAGTGCAAGAGTTGAAACACCTTTTATGTTGCCACCCAAAAAAACTCTTTTTTTAGCTTTTTTGAGAATTTGATAAATCATATACGTAACTGTCGTCTTACCTCTTGTTCCTGTAACGCCGATTATCTTTGCACCCGAGAGTTTGGTAAACAAAGACGCACTCATCTCAATTGGAATTTTATTTTTCTTTGCTTCTTTTATATATGGAGAATCAAGAGGAACACCTGCTGATTTCAAAATCATATCTCTCCTTCTAAAATCCTGCAGTTTGTGCTTTCCGAGAGTGTACTTTATGTTTTTAAATCTTTTTAGCCTATCTAAAGAGGTTTTGAGCTGTTTTTTAATTTTTAAGTCAATAACTATCAAATCCGCTCCATTTTTCGCCAGAAATTCAGCATCTCCTACACCACGCCCCAAAAGCCCGAGTCCCATGACCGTTATTTTTTTATCTTTAAAATAGTCCTCCACCCAATGAGTATAATATAAAACAAAAGAGAGGTCACTTGTGTTAGAATATTACTAATGATAGCCCTTGACTTTTTTAATAAAGTAGTTTATAATAGTAGAAGATAAAATAGAGTTATCTTTAAATCGTTAACGGAAATTCTAGAGGGATGATTATGAGAAAGTTTCTATTATTGATTTTCACAATTTTTGTAATTACTGTTTTTTGCCACACAGAGAAAGCAACTGCCGAAACGCTGAACATGCTGGTAACAGCATATTGTCCTTGTGAAAAATGTTGTGGAGAATCAAGTGATGGTAGAACATCAAAAAACGATGATGCTTACATTTGCGACGGTGTTGCAGCTGATCCAAAAGCTATTCCGTACCGCACAAAATTAAAAATTCCAGGAGCTGGGATCAAAGAAGTGGACGACACAGGTGGTGCTATGAGGCAATCTTGGAGGAAGAAAGGAATCTATCATATAGATTTGAGATTTTCAAACCATCAGGATGCACTGAACTGGGGTAGACAACAACTTGATGTAGAAATATTAAAATAAATAGAGCAACGAAGGGTGACGAAGTTTTAACTTCAGTCACCCTTTTTTATTTTGTGCGAGTGCTAGGAATCGAACCTAGGACCTCATCCTTATCAGAGATGCGCTCTAACCAACTGAGCTACACTCGCAATAGCAAAATGGTACCAAAAAATAAGGGTTCGGGCAATTATTGATTTATAAAATTTTGAAATAAGAAAACCGAGAAATATATCATTTCTCGGTTTTTAGTACTTCTTTCACCTTTTCCCAGTACTTTTTTGTACTGGGCTTCTTGTAACCATTTGGCCCGCCGTTCCATATGCGAGCCATGTCTTGAAGAGTTGGTTCTCTTCCAATCCTTCTTTCAATAGCGTAATAATCAATATATTCTCTGCAGATGGCTATCGAACGTATGCAGATACCAAGACGACAAAAAACATAAAGAGCAAACAAATAAATAACCAAAAAAAACAGTCGTATAAAATACCGACAAGAGATAACAATGTTTTTAGCATTATTCGCCTCCTTTTATTTTGCTATAAATATAACTTTGTCTAGGATATCACATTTATATTATTTTGTCAATACTTTGACATATATGGTGATGGTGATAAACTGAAATTAGCTATATATTAGGCAATACAGCTTATTAGTGGTTTTTAGAAAGTACTTGACAAAATAATATAAACATGATACGCTGTTTACTTATATCTTATTACAAGATGTAGTAAGTGTTCTTTTTAATTAATATTCTTCGGAAGGAAGATAAATTATTATTTAAGTTTTTTGGCCTTTTTTTGAAAGGGAGGTGAGAAAGATGTTAGCAATATCTAAGAAGAGAAATTGGTTTTTATCAATAGTATTCTTCTTCGGGTTAGGGCTATTGGGACTCACAGGATGTGAAACCTACGAGAATGTAGGGGGCGGCTCTGCAATTGGCGCAGGACTTGGTGCCTTGGTGGGCGCAGCTGTGGGTGATACTGCCGCAGGTGCAGCAATAGGGGCTGGAATTGGTGCTGTCGGAGGCCTAGCAAAAGATAATATGGAGATCCGACAAGAAAATCGTGCTAACCAAGCTCAAAGTAATATCAGACTGCGCGATTTAGAAGTAAACGCCGAGATTGACAGGCAAATCAGAATACTCAAAGCGCAAGGATACACAGCGGATAAATACGTGTATAGCGCAGTAAGGGGAATAGACGGTGGAATAATTGTCAATCCCATCGAAAGAAGCGGGGTTCCTAAAACAGAGGTTTATAAATAATATAAACAAATTCAAAAAGAGATTACCACTTCCATGAGGTTTATGGAAGTGGTTTTTTTATTCATATTCTTTCTTTTGTTTCGTTCTATTGGTCTTTCCCAAATGCCAGATTGCTTTTAAGATATTCAATCATAATCTTTTCTGAACTCGATCGAGATCCAGAAAACCGACTCAATAAGTCCAATCTACATAATATGTAAATGAACGGGTTCCGTTGGAAATAATCCACGACCAGCTTCCGCTAGCCGTGCCTTGTTACGACTTAGCCCCTGTTATCGAGTTTACTGTAGGTCCACCGAAATGGAACTTTGAGCACTCCCGACTTCCTTGACTTGACGGGCGGTGAGTACAAGGCTCGAGAACGTATTCACCGCAGTATAGCTGACCTGCGATTACTAGCGATTCCAACTTCATGAGGTCAAATTGCAGACCTCAATCCGAACTTGGGCTACTTTTATAAGGATTTGCTCCACCTTACGGTATTGCGTCCTGTTGTAGTAACCATTGTATCACGTGTGCAGCCCAGGATATCAAAGGGTCATACTGACCTGGCGTCATCCCCACCTTCCTCTCCCGTGAGGGAGCAGTCTCGCCTGACACTTGTAACAGGCAATAAGGGTTGCGTTCGTTTCCCCACTTAAGGGAACAATTCAAATCACGAACTGACGACGGCCATGCAACACCTGCCAAACTGTCCGAAGAGGGTTCCGCTTTCACGGAACTTTCAGTTTGATTTCAAATCCTGGTAAGGTTCTTCGTTTATCGACGAATTAAGCCACATGATCCACCGCTTGTGCGAGCCCCCGTCTATTCCTTTGAGTTTTAGCCTTGCGGCCGTACTACCCAGGCGGTCCGTTTAACGCGTTAGCTTTGCCCCTCAGAGGGTCGATACTCCAAAGAGCTAACGGACATCGTTTAGGGCGTGGACTACCGGGGTATCTAATCCCGTTCGCTACCCACGCTTTCGTGTCTCAGCGTCAGGAGTGTGCCAGTTTGTTGCCTTCGCTTTTGGTGTTCCCCATAATATCAACGGATTTCACCCCTACACTATGAGTTCCACAAACCTCTCACACCCTCTAGTTGTGCCGTTTCCCCTGCGGACTCCACGTTAAGCGCGGAAATTTAACAGAAGACTAACACAACCGCCTACACACACTTTACGCCCAGTGATTCCGGGTAACGCTTGGGGCCTCTGTATTACCGCTGCTGCTGGCACAGAGTTAGCAGCCCCTTATTCATGAAGTAACATCAATACGCCAAAAGCGCACTTTCTCCTTCATAAAAGGTCTTTACATCCCGAAGGACTTCATCAACCACGCGACGTCGCTCCGTCAGGCTTTCGCCCATTGCGGAAGATTCTCGACTGCGGCCTCCCGTAGGAGTATGGACCGTTCTCAGTTCCATCGGTGGGGGTCAGGCTCTCACCTCCCCTAGGCGTCATAGCCTTGGTAGTCCGTTACACTACCAACAAGCTGATGCCACACAAGCCGTTCCCAAAGCGATAAATCTTTACCCAGCACTTAATTTTAGTTACAAAAGACTGTTCTTTATTCTTTCTTTCACAAATCTTTTACTATTTCCATGATGTTTTAGTTTTTGTTCTCGAACTCTCGCATCACGCTCACTTCGATAACCTTCTACGTAAATGAGCTCCCATGGAACTCCATGTTTCGTAGATATATTACTTGCAGTGTTATGTGAGAGTATTCGTTGTGTAATATCAAAAGTATAACCAACATATAATTCGTTAGTTGTCTTACTCTGGATTAAATACACATAAAACATCATTACATTATAACCAAAATTAAGTGCTGGGACTATCGAGAATTATTCCACCTTTCGATGGGTTATGCTCGACTTTGGGGTACGTACTTATGCATTACTACCTCGTCTGCCACGCAACTAAATGCGTTCGACTTGCATGCCTTATCCACGTCGCCAGCGTTCACCCTGAGCTAGGATCAAACTCTAAATAAGAATTTGAGTGATTGCTTGTAGAAGCAATCTTGCTCTAAATTTTTTTGAACGAAACAAAAGAAAAAATATGATAAATTTCCTTTCGTTTTTTACTGTTTACTTTTTTTATACTTACCTTGTATTTTATGTTGTTGGCAAATTCCCTCTTAAAAGAATCTGCCGGCTGTTGGACCTATTTTTATGTACTCACCAAGAGTAAAAATAGGTCTATAAAGTTGTCAAAGTTCAGTCATAAAACTGCCCCTTTAGGCAGTCATACCATTATATACACATATAAATGGAAGTCAAATATCTATTTTGATGCTCGTTTTCCAATTGTTACCAGAAGCGGTGTTGCAAGGAATATTGAGGAATAAGTACCAGCGATGACTCCTGTTGCAAGAACAAGTGCAAAGTTCTGTGTTGCTTCGCTCCCGAAGAAGAATAGTGCGAGAAGTACAAAAAGTGTAGTGAGTGATGTATTTATAGAGCGAATATACGTCTGATTTAAACTTTTCCCAACTGTGAGTTCAAAGTCCTCACGACTTCCATGTTCACGATTCAAGCGCAAGTTCTCACGCACGCGGTCAAACACAACAATCGTGTCATTAACCGAATATCCTAAAATTGCCAAAAGAGCCATCACAAAAAGTATGTCTATTTCAGCACCAACTGTGTAGCTCAAGAATGCAAATATCCCAACTGGCACTATAACATCGTGGATAAGCGCAATAATTGCAACTATTCCATACTTCCATGAAGACACGGGCTGTGAGACCTTTCTAAATACAAATGCAACAAATAAAATAATTGCAACAATCACAATACCAATTGCTACAAATGCTTTGTTGCGAAGCTCTGATCCTATGGTAGGGCCTATTGAGTTATATCTCTCCTGTATTACTTCTTTCTCACCACCCTGTGACAAAGCATTTAAAACACTCACTCGCTCATCTTCTGTTAAATCTTTGGTCCTTAAAATATATCCGTCTTCTCCTGTCGGACGAATTGAAAAACCTCCAATTGATAACTCCTGTAATCTTTCTTCAAGTGTTTCTTTTGAAGGACGTTCTTGAGTATAATTTACTTCAGTAATAGCACCACCTGTAAAATCAATACCGAAATTGAGCCCGAAAAAAGCAACTGAAAAAATCGCTGTTGCAATAATTACCGCTGTGAGTATGAAAAATATTTTTCTGTATTTTACGATAAACATAATTTTATTTTATTCCTGAACCAAATAAGAATTTAATCGCTCCTCTGTTTTCATGTCGCCCAAAAGTATATAGAAATGTTCTTGAAATTGTGATTGCGGTTAGCATACTGATAATGATTCCAATCCCAAATGTTAGTGCAAAGCCCTTTACCAAAGATGTGCCGAACCAGAACAAAATGATTGCAGTAATGATGCTTGAGATATTGCCATCTCTGATTGAAAGCCATGCACGCTTGAAGCCACTGTGAGTTGAACCTTCTGTGTCATTACCCTCTCTAAGCTCTTCTTTCATACGCTCAAATATAAGAACATTTGCATCAACCGCAAGACCCATAGAAAGCAAGAAGCCGGCAAGACCTGCTGCCGTCAATGTAACTGGGATAAATTTGAAAAGTGCAAGCATTATGACAATATAGATGGTTAGTGATACCACTGCTACAATCCCCGGCAATCTGTACCAAAGAACTAGAAAAAGCGCAACGGCTATCAGTCCTATAATCCCCGCTTCTATTCCTTTATCAAGCGCATCTTTACCCAGTGATGCACCAATTGTCTGCGTAGAGAGAAGCTCTATAGGTACAGGAAGCGCACCGAGATTTAAGTTACGGACAAGGTCGCGGGCTTCGTCCGGTGTAAAACCACCAGAGACAATAGCGCTCCCGCCAGGAATTTCCTCGTTGATAACAGGTGCTGACTTTAGATCCCCGTCTAGAAAGATTGCGAGAGTTCTGCCAGTGTTCTCTCTTGTAATATCTGCAAATAGTTCCCCGCCTTCTTTTGTAAAGTCTAATCGAACAATCGGTTCGTTTTGAAGATGCCCGCTTGTACCACCTGCACCAAACTCAAGCGCTGATCGTTCTAGGAATCGCCCCGTAAGACCTGTTGGGATAAAAATCTCATCAAATTGTTCCTGTGTGAATTCCTCTCCTTCTTCCGGCGGTGTTGCGTTTTCGTTTATAAGCATGAATGAAAGAAGAGGTGTCTCGCCTATTATTCTTGTTGCCTCGGCAATATCTGTAACACCAGGAAGTTCTACGATGAGTCGTTGCTCTCGTTCACCTCCAGCAAACACAGAACTTTTTTCAATCTGTACAATTGGTTCTGAAACACCAAAAAGGTTCGTGCGTCTCTCAATAACATCACGTAGGGTATCCATTGAGGTTGCAACATCCTCTGGCGGAAGCTCAGAGATGTCAGCTTTGTACACCAAGTGTGTACCACCAGCAAGATCAAGTCCGAGTTTGAACGGGAAACGGGATTCCAGATTTGTCTCGGAGTTATAGTTAAAATAGCCGATTCCTGAAGCGGCTATCAAAATCACTAATGCTACTGTCCGTACTTTCCACATATATTTAAGTATGAGTATACAGTATGAGTATGAGTATGACAATCAGGGCTTTTGGGTAGCCAAAAATCTATATGCGAGGTAGCCGATGAGACCACCGAGAGCATATCCTGCGAGGATATCGATTGGAAAGTGGATACCGGCTATAATGCGGGAAAGACCAATCAAGATTGCGCCGATTATATAAATAATGGCTAGGTATTTATGGTAAAAGTAAAACGAAGTCGCAAGTGCAGAGTAAAATGTAGCGTGCCCAGATGGAAATGAATCCCCTCCGCCATGCTCAAATAAAAGATTTACATTATCAAGCACCTCAAACGGACGTGGGGAAAGAGAGATATGCTTGATTCCCTTTGCAACAAGCCATGCTACTATCGCTGAAGCCAATATAACCAAAATATTTCTTATATTGTCTTCTTTGTGTTTGTGCGTAAAAAGAAAAACAATAAGTCCGAAAATCAAAAGTAATCCTAAATTATCAGTCAAAAAAATTACGATTGTATCAAATGTCTCGTTTTGAAGCGCAAAATTATTTAAATACTCAAAAATATAATTGTTCATTTATTTAGTTCAATTAAGTTCTTAAAAAGGACTGCAATGGTTATCGGACCAATGCCCCCTGGAACTGGAGTGAAGACGGAGCATTTACCTGCGCAGGACGGATGCGCATCGCCCGCAAGTTTTCCATGCATCTCGCTTGTTCCAGCATCAAGTAAAACTACTCCTTGCCTTAGCATATCTGGTGCCAACATATGTGGCTTGCCTACACCTGAAACAATAATATCAGCATCGTGCGTCTTTTCTTCAAGATTGTGTGTCTTGCTGTCTACAACCTCTACATTTCCTCCTTCTCTTTTAAACCAAGCCGCAGAAGGCGCTCCGACAAGCATTCCTTTACCAATAATGACAACTTTCTTTCCTCTCACATCAACACTAGAGCGATCTAAGATTTCTTTTATAGCACCCACTACAGGAGGCAATATGGGAAGTGTGCCGTTTTCAAATTCCTTAATAGATTTTTTAGAAAGAACATCGACATCAAGATAAAGTGGAATTGAGTTTAATACTTTATCTCTTTCAATATGCGAAGGAAGAGGTAGCTGGATTATTATACCATTACTTTTAGGTATTACTTCTTTAATCATTTTTTTTAAAACTCTCGTATCGGCAGATTCGGGAAATTCGTATTCATTGAAAGAAACACCAATATCTTTCGCAAATCTCTTTTTTATATTCACGAACTTCTGCCCTGCAAGAGTGTGGTCAGATTCAAATATGGAGAGACAAAAATGCCTCTTCCGCTTTTTAATCTCATCTTTAAGAGCTTCTTTTATTTCTCCCTCAATTTTTTTTCCATCAACTATCATATATACAATTATATAAGTTCAGAAAGTCCTTTTTTAAGGCTTATTTCTGGTTCCCAGCCGAGAAATTTTTTTGCCAGTGCTGTATCTGCAAGTGTATCTTTTGGTTCAATTCTCGCGTCTATATACTCTGTTTCTCCACCTATAAGTTCTGCTACATTGTTTACTGAGTGATTATACCCTGCACCGATATTTATGACCTCGCCTGCTCCGATTTTCTTTGACTGCATTGCCAAAATATTTGCACGCACTACATCTTTAATGTTAGTAAAATCTCTAGTCTGGTTTCCATCACTCGTTATAGTCATCGGTTTGCCTTGAGCCTTCTGTTTCAGAAATTTTCCGATAACAAGTGCGTATGCGCCGTCTGGATTCTGTCTTTTGCCGTATACATTAAAATATCTCAATGATACAGTCTCGAGACCGTGCACCATGCTCCACACTTTACAATATAGCTCTCCTATATATTTGTGAAGCCCGTATGGGCTTTTCGGATTAGCAATCATATCTTCGCGAAGTGGCATTTTGCTCTGGTCTCCGTACGCCGAGCTTGAAGCAGAGTATACTACCCTTTTTACTGCACCTTTTTGGGACGCTATGAGAACATTTAGTGTACCACCGATATTTACATCATTCGTTTCAACTGGATTTTCTATGGAGTACTGCACCCGTGGAAGTGCAGCCAAATGGAAGACATATTCTGCACCATCTATTATAGGTGAAATATCATCAAGATTTCTTATATCAGCAACATGCAGTGTTGCTTTTTTATTGACATTTTCTTTTTTGCCTCCGGAGAAATTGTCTATCACATGCACATTGAAACCATTATCGACAAGTGCATCGACTAAATTAGAACCAATAAATCCTGCACCTCCTGTTATAACAACTTTTTTATTTTGCATCTTATATATTCTTATAACCCTGTTCGTGAAAATAAAGTTTTTATTGTTTTCAATCCAATATACAGGTCAAGCAGAAGAGATCTGTTTTTAATATAGAAAATATCATATGAAAGTTTTTCTTTTGTTCCATCATATTGAGCGCCAAATTTAGGTGGCTTGCTGTGGTGAATCTGCGCCCAACCAGAAAGTCCAGGTTGGATGAAATGCCTTATATTATAATAGGGAATTTCTTTTTCATAAAGCTCGGCAAGATGTGGCATTTCAGGACGCGGTCCAATGAGCGAAAGGTCTCCCTTTAGCACATTCCACAGCTGTGGAAATTCATCAATTCTTGTCTTTCTCAGCATATTCCCAACTCTTGTCACTTTCTCTTTTTCGTAAATGCTCATACTTCTGAACTTAAAAATATAAATCGGTCTGTTGTCTTTGCCTACCCTCTCCTGAATTATAAATACGGGGCCTTTGTCTCCGAATTTAACTGCCGCCACTACAAACGGATAAACAAGGAGAGATGGAATGCCGAGCACGACTGAGAAAACAATATCAATAAAGCGCTTAGCAAGGTCATGCGTAATCCTCGGAAGCCATGAGACATTGTTCAAAAACCAATTATATTTTACAAGCGATAGTGGAACACAGTCAAAAATATTTTCGTACATCTTTTGAAAATCAAGAAACTTAAAGCGCAACTGTATGAAAGTCAGATGATAAAGAATCGGGATGACAGACGAGACTTTCTCACTGCTTGTATCAGCAACAATAATGGAAATATTATTTGCTTTTACATGCTCGTAGAGATATTCTTCTAAATCTTTTCTGTCGGCAGTATCTAAATCAAGTGAAGATGTGAAATAAAAATTGTATCGAGCATTATTGTTTATTTCATCTCTGAGCTTCAGCATCTCGGAACCGCTTGCTATAAGAAGCGCGTTTTGCCTTTTCCTGCTTCCAAGAAGCGGAAAAAGATAGAGACGCCATGTGACGATAAATATAAAAGAGATAAAAAGATATATAAAGAGATTTGTTTTTGGAGTAATGCCGAAATACGGAATAAAGAAAAAAAACACTGCCGCAAGAATCACATTAACAATCTGGGCATTTAGTATAATGCTCGGGAGTTTCCTTTTGAAAATTATAGTATGCTTGTCATAAAGGCCCGCTATGAAAAATACGGTCACCCATACAAGAAAGAGGAATGAAAACGGTATGAGATGATCATAAAATGCTAAGTCGCTCGGCACTTCAAAATAGCGCAATGTAAGTGTCACCCACAGTGCTGCAGTAAAAAATAAAATATCACCTAAAAACAGCATAACCCCTTCTTTTTTTCGCCCTGTAATCATATGATTTTGTATAGTATATAACACTTAAAGCCATAGGTGTAGTTACAAAGAAACCCCTTATTTCACGAAGAAATAAGGGGTTAGAGGACTTCAATATTTGTACACACGAGTAGTGTCAACAGCTTTTTTTGATCCAAAACCTTCAGGATTGTCTTTAATCGAATCAATCTCTCCAGTCAATAACTCTTGCAATCTCCTTTTTATTCTAAATGCTTTTACAATACTGTATGTCCCAATAGCAATTGTAAGTAAAGAAAATAAATATAAAGTAATACCAAAATCCAATGATAACCAGCCGTCAAATAATGCTGGTAATATCCACAAAATCATTGTAGCAATATAAGCAAAAATACTTGTAATTATTCTAAACCAAAATGCTTCTGCCTTTGTCCAAAAAAATGTCGTGACCAGCATTACTATAGCTATAACTGAACATGCTGAAAAACTAATAGCCAAAATCGGTATCAAATGTTCCATAAGAATTTCCTCCAAAAAAGTTAATACTAATTAAATAAAGACACTGCTCACACTGCCTCTACCTACTTTTACAGTCAGACGGCGAAAACATTTGGGACATTTTCCTTCATATTGTTTTCCTGAGTAGTTATAGATACGTCCATATATATTGTAACATGTAAAATAAATCCCAATAAACTTCCTCTTCTTTTGTTCATTAGTATCTATATTTGATTCATTCATTATTTTCTCCTTTTCAAAGATCTGAAAATATCAATTCTGTGAGCTATATTAGCATATATTCACCTAAAACTAAAATAAGAAAAATTTGTTGTATGTAGTACAATATACAAAATGCATCAAAAACATAATAAAACAAAGGTCTTATATATCATCACAAAGTCCAACTGGGGTGGGGCACAGAGGTATGTGTATGATATGGCGATGGGTATTTCAAAGAATGGATACGAAGCCGTTGTTGCTCTCGGTGGCAACGGTACCCTTAAAGAAAAGCTTGGGGGTGCTGGAATACGAACAATAACAATCCCAAATCTTGAGAGAAATGTGAATATATTTTCCGAATGGAAAGTGTTTTTTGATTTGCTTAAAATATATAGGATTGAACGCCCAAATGTCATTCATTTGAATAGTTCAAAAATAGGTGGACTTGGAGCGCTTGCGGGAAGATTTGCCAAAATAAAAAGGATTATATTTACTGTACACGGCTGGGCATACAAAGAAGACAGAAATTTCATCTCAAGAAAAATAATTAAATTTCTTTCGTGGCTTACTATTATCTTTAGCCATAAAACTATTGCTGTATCTTTAGACGATTATAGAACTGCGCCGAAACTATTTGTAAAAAAGAAAACAAGAATGATTCATAACGGTATTAGTGAAATAAAATTCAAAGAGAAATCTGCTGCAAGAAATGAACTCAAAAAATATGCCGGAATGTCCATCCCCAAAGGAGCACTTATCATAGGCACTATTTCAGAACTTCATAAAAACAAAGGATTGCCTTTCATGATTCGCGCAGTGCATAGCTTGATTAAAAAAGGATATAACATCACATTTTTTATTATAAGTGACGGTGAGGAAAAAATACGGCTTGAAAGATTTATAGAAAGACTCGGCCTGCAGGACAAAGTCTTTCTAACAGGACATATAGACAAAGCTTCAGAATTCTTACAGGGTTTTGATATATTTACGCTTACATCAGTGAAAGAGGGTCTGCCATATGTCTTGCTTGAAGCAGGGCTTGCAGGACTTCCAATTGTCGCAACGAAAATCGGAGGAATTCCAGAAATAGTAGAGAATATGAAATCAGGAATACTTGTGCATCCAAAGAATGCACTCGAAGCAGAAAGAGCGTTGTCTTTCTTGATTGATTTTAAGAAAAAAAAAGAAGAATTTGGAAATAATCTAAAAGAAAAAGTGGAAAGAGATTTTACATTGGAACAAATGGTAGCGGATACTGTAAATCTATACTCCTAAAAACTCTTTTTTGATGTCGTCTTTGTGAGCAGCACGACGATATCGACGCATACCCATTAAAATCCCTAGTCCCACAAACTCCGTAATCAAGTGCGACCCGCCATAGCTTAGAAACGGCACAGTGGTCCCCGTCACGGGCAGTAATCCTATATTCATCCCAACATGGACAATAAACTGACTCATGAAAAGTATAGCGAGTCCCACACCAAAAAGTATTTCAAAATTCGTTGCCCCATACATTGCGTTTAGAATTATGCGCCATATTACTACACCATAAAGCAAGAGAACTATAATAACGCCCACAAAGCCCCACTCCTCCGCAAATGCGGCGAATATAAAGTCAGTTTCATACTCAGGCAAGAACTGAAGTTTCGATTGTGTGCCATAGCCAATCCCTTTGCCTAAAACTTGCCCTGATCCTACAGCAATCGTTGATTGATACGCATTATACCCTGCGCCCTGAATGTCGGTAAGCGGATGAATAAACGTTTGTATTCGCTCCTTTTGATAATCTTCAAATACATACCCCCAAAGTCCTGCAAAAGCCACTGCACCAACAAAAAAAACTATAAGAAAATGCTTTTTTGAAATTCCCGAAACCAAGACCATTCCTAGCCATATTAGAGCGATGATGATGGCGGAACCAAAATCCGGCTGGAGAAAAACAAGAAAAAAAAGAACAAATGTATAAAAACCGGAAACCAGTATGTGTCTGATATGAGCTATCTCAACATGCCTTCGAGAGAAATATTTTGCCAAAAGAAGTATCACAACAAGTTTTATAGGGTCAGAGGGTTGGAGAGAAAATATTCCTAAATCAAACCTGTTTTGTGCACCTTTTACAAAATCACCAAATATGAAAAGGAGGAGGAGAATAATAGTAGAGATAGCAAATAAAGAAACTATAACCCCACTGCGTCTTAAAAATCTAAAATCAATAAAACTTAGAGTAAAAAAAAGAGCAATGCCGATAATTACCCATATAATTTGTTTCTCAAAAAAAGGATTCGGCTCAACAAATGAATTCATTGTGACAAGCCCTGCAGAGACCAGAAGTAGTGTTGCAGAAAATAATATCCAGTCAACAGAACCTGAAATTTTGTTAATGGAACCTTTTAATAAATTACTTGGTGCCATAACTACTTAAGTGGTGTGCGTGGGATTATTTCTATACGAGAAACAGATGCATCAAATTTGTTTGGCCATGTAAATACTATATTTTGCGAAGTTCTATCGGAAAGACGGTTAATAAACGTCGCCGATGTAGCAATAGCGTTACCGTCTACATCAAACAATGCCGCTACAATCTCAATATCCAATATACTTTCAATTGAATTATTTGAAAGTACAGCGTCAATTCTTGGTGAAGAATCTGCATCAGAAAGCACAATATCGCTCACTGATAAAGATACTCTTTCGTCAATTAACTCTGCCCACTGTGGCACTCCGCTGAATTCAAAAAATGTTCTGGCTGGTATCCTTTGTCCTGTTCTAACTCCACCTTCAAATACCGGCGTGATGCCGTTGGGAGAGATGAAGGTTCTGCCCTTACGCTCAGTAATTAAAAGATTCTCGTCGTCAAAAAGTTTAAATATATATGAAATCCTTGAAACACCAGCACTAAAATTGGGATTCTCTACGTAAGCTACTGCATTGTAATTGCCCTCTGAAACTTGAAACGCTCTGCTCCACAGGAGTACAGGGTCTGAAATCTGCGCTAAACATAGATTCTCGCATGAACCACCGCAGTCAATACCTCGCTCGTTCCCGTTCATTTTGTTATCTGTACAAGTTGGCTCTTTGTCAAAAAAAAGAAAATACAAACCTGCAATAACAGCGATTATGATAACGAATGCAATCCCCAGATATGTTGACCTTCGTCTGCTTGACCAAGACATGATAAATATAGTTTACCACAAATTCAATACTTTGTTCCGGCGACTACCTACTTTCCCCAAAGAGTATCATCGGCACTACAGTGCTTAACTTCTGTGTTCGGAATGAGAACAGGTGGAACCACTGCGTCAAATCACCAGAACAAAACATTGAATATTTGAAAGCTAAAATATAGGTGCAACTTATTATAGTTGCACTTAAAAAATTATACCGACGGCCGGATTTGAACCAGCAACCTCCACTCCGATAAGATAAAGTGGTACTCTGATTTCCTTTGAGCTACGCCGGCATTAAATTTCACGAAAGAACAAAATGGCGGACCCAGGAGGAATTAAACCTCCGACCTCCTGTTTATCCAACAGGTACTCTAAAACACTGAGCTATAGGCCCTACCCACATTTCAACTTTCAAATTTACCCGCCAAAATTTTCTTCAGAAAACTTAGGCGGGCAAGCGAGCAAAATACTAAAAGCGACTTTCAGATTTCCTAATAAGAGACGATGAATTAGTACCTCTCGGCTAAATACATTGCTGTACTTACACCTAAGGCCTATCAACCTAGTCATCTCCTAGGGATCTATGATTTCTAATCTTGAAGTTGGCTTCCCACTTAGATGCTTTCAGCGGTTATCCATTCCCGACATAGCTACCCAGCGATGCTCCTGGCGGAACAGCTGGTACACCAGAGGTCAGTCCCTCTCGGTCCTCTCGTACTAGAGAGAGATCTTCTCAAAAATCAACGCCTGCAGCAGATAGGAGACCAACCTGTCTCACGCATGTTATCTACTGTTACCAATAGCACGGACTATACATTCTCTTAACAAAATAATATTCTGCAAGAGGTCGGTTTGTAGTCTCTACAAGGATTTGCATCCTCTCGGTATTGTCCCATTAAAAATATACAGGGATTTTACCGATAACTCCGACTTTTTCTACTTCATTAAATGAAGTGACCGCCGTGATTTGATTGGTTTAAAATTCTTTAAAATTTTATATTTCTTCCTTAAACGAAAAGAAGATAACTAAAATCGATTGTATTGATTCAGATTTGTTTAGAAGTCAATATTAAATTCACTCCTAAACGGTCTGAACCCAGCTCGCGTAACTTTTTAATTGGCGAACAGCCAAACCCTTGGCACCTTCTCCAGCACCAGGATAAGTTGAGCCGACATCGAGGTGCCGAACTCCGCCGTCGATATGAACTCTTGGGCGGAACCAGCCTGTTATCCCCGGGGTAGCTTTTATCCGTTAATCTCTGGCCGCATCTAATGCGGACCATCGGTTCACTATGTTCTGCTTTCGCATCTGCTCGACATGTACGTCTCGCAGTTAAGCCAACTTGTGCCATTACACTATCGGCACGGTTTCCATTCGCGCCTAGTTGACCTTAATAAACTCCTCCGTTACTTTTTAGGAGGATAGCGCCCCACTAAAACTGCCTGCCACGCACTGTTCCACGCCGTTTTTGCCGTCGTGGTTAGAACCTGAAATTCAACAGAGTGGTATTTCACTGACGACTCCACTTACCCCAAAAGGTAAATATCAAAGTCTCCCACCTATGCTATGCAATTAAATCGCAGGCCCAATACGAAGCTACAGTAAAGCTCCCGGGGTCTTTTCGTCTAGCTGCAGGTAACCGGCGTCTTCACCGGTATTGCATTTTCACCGAGCTGTTCCTCGAGACAGTTTCCAGGTCATTACGCCATTCGTGCACGTCTGAACTTCATGTTTATCTATTATTTCTAATAGCACTGACTATATCTTCATCCACTTATGTGGAGCCGGCGTGTTATAGCAATGTGATTCAAGTATCTTGTACTTGAGCATTTGCTATCTCCATCGCTTTTCAGCGACTTCAGTCGATACGGGGTCAATCCATTTAAAATGGACGACTTCCCACGGTATTATCCTGTCTTCATGGCGCTATTCTTGTTAATAGCACTCCAACGAGGACTTCACCGTTATTAGCCGGTTTTGCTCACGACATCACTGTCGTAACTGGCAACTTCTTACCAGACAAGGAAATTCGCTACCTTAGGACCGTTTGTTGATATTTTACTCAATACACATTTCAACTAGTGTACTGACCTTATGTTGCCATAAGGACTCGACTATATCTTTACTTACAATTCAGTCGGCAATTATTCGAATTATAAGATGTCTTGCGTATAGTCTGTGAGGATTTTCTGTTTTATTTTTTAATAATGTCTCCAATGTTATATTTTCTTGTTTTACCCGCTCCAAGATTTAACCTTTCTCTTAGTTCTAAGATTTTCCTAAAACCGCTTTTTTGTAAATGCTCTTTCTTATAAATAAGATCGATTATTTGCAGAAAAATAGAAAAATTTCTCTTTTTATTAGCAGATAAAAAATGAAATCTCTTAAAAAAAGGAATTATCCTTTTTTGTAACATTTCTATGTTTACTACTTCGTAGTAAACAACACCATCTTTTCTTTCTCTTAAAGTTCCACATCCTAGTTCTTTTTTAAAAAGAGCTAAAATAACACGATCTTTTTGAGAAATATTAAATGACGGATGTAATTTCCAGTCATTTTTATAATCTTTTCTCTTCTTTAACGATACGTTAAAGCTACCTTCACCATCTACGAAACCAGCAATGTAGTTTCCGAGGCTTTGGTCGAAATCATTTAACCATTTTTTATGATCATCCATAATATAATGTGTTAAAAACAGAATCTTTCCTGCGGATTGTCTGCACTGAATAGATTGTTACTATCAATTCGATTTTGATGAGTACTATCAGATACTTTAAAAACATCCTAAGAATGTTTTTGGTCAGAGTTTCCCGCATATAGCAAGATTTTTTGGCGTAACTACAACGACTTATAGTTACGGCCGACATTCACCAGGGCTTACACAACCCAGCACGCATCATACTGAACACGACTAAATCATGTGCAATATGATGCGTACCCTTCGTGCTTAACCTTCTGGCATTGGTCAGGCGTCACCCCCTATACATCCTCTTGCGAGTTCGCAGGGAGCTGTGTTTTTGATAAACAGTTGCCCGGAAAACTTTCGCTGCGGCCCCTGCAAAAAGCAGGGGCAGACCTTATTCCGAAGTTACGGTCGCTTGTTTGCCGAGTTCCTTGAGGAACACTCACTCGTTCGCCTAGGTCTTCTCGACCTAACCACCTGTGTCGGTTTGCGGTACGGTTTTCTTTTTACTGAAGCTTAGAGGCTTTTCTTGGAAGTGTGCTTTGTCAAATTTTCATTGGCCGAGGCCGCAAAATTTTTACTGTGCTAAAATTTACTCTCCGGATTTTCCAAAAGAGCATCCTCACACCACAAACGTAAATCCAAATAATACGCTCGACATACTACACTCCGTCCCCCCATCGCATAAAAAGAAAGTCATGGAATATTAACCATGTGTCCATCGCGTACGGTTTTCACCATCCGCTTAGGCCCGACTAACCCTTGGCTGATTAACATCGCCAAGGAAACCTTGGTTTTTCGGCGTCCCGTATTCTCAACGAGATTGCGGTTACTTGTGCCAACATTCTCACTTCCATACGCTCCACCATGGGTTACCCCTTTGGCTTCATCGCAGAATGGAATGCTCTCCTACCGCTCCTTACTCACGAATGAATAAGAAGCCCTCAGTTTCGGTATTACATTTAGCCCCGATAATCTGCGGCGCAAAACCTCTGAATGAGTGAGCTGTTACGCTTTCTTTAAATGGTGGCTGCTTCTAAGCCAACATCCTCATTGTCAGAGAAATCTCACATCCTTAAGTGCACTTAATGTAAATTTAGGGACCTTAACTTGAGATCTGGGCTGTTTCCCTTTCGACCAGTGGAGCTTAGCCCCCACAGTCTAACTGCTCGGTATTTGACTCTTGGTATTCGGAGTTTGATAGGCATAACGAGATTTCTCCCTATTTACGCCTTCCAGTGCTCTACCCCCAAAAGGTAAACCGAACGCTAACCCTAAAGCTATTTCGGAGAGAACCAGCTATTACCAGATTCGATTAGCTTTTCACTTCTTACCACAGATCATCCGATGGAATTGTACGACCAACCGGTTCGGGCCTCCTGCTCACTTTCGCAAGCGTTCACCCTGTCCATGGCAAGCTCATCTGGCTTCGGGTCTCATACATACTACAAAATGTCGCGCTATTCACACTCGGTTTCCCTACGACTTCCTGCATTTTACGCAGTTAGCCACGCAGTATATATGAACTCGTTGGCTCATTCTTCAATAGGCACGCCGTCGTGGTGCAAGCACCACTCCGACTCCTTGTAGACATACGGTTTCAGATCTATTTCACTCCCCTCACCGGGGTATTTTTCACCTTTCCCTCACGGTACTAGTTCACTATCGATCTGAAAGAATATTTAGCCTTACCGGTTAGTTCCGGCAGATTCACCCAAGCTATTCGTGTCTTGGGCTACTCAAGAATAACAATAAAAGAGATACTTTGTTTTCACTTACGCGACTTTAACGCTCTTGGGTTTTGCTTCCCAGCAAATTCAATTAACAAAATATTTTTTGACTCTTCTCATCATAAAGATGAAACTGTTACCTTACAACCCCCCACACCGAAGTGTGAGGTTTGGGCTTCTTCCTTTTCGCTCGCCGCTACTTAGGAAATCACAAGTACTCGCACTGCATCGCAAACTATATGTAATGCAATGTGAGTACTATTATGTTGTTCTCTTTTCCTCCGCTTACTGAGATGTTTCACTTCAGCGGGTACGCTCTCATTTAATAAATAAATAAGTTCTGCCAAAGGCAGAGGGTTTCCCCATTCGGAAATCTCCGGATCAAAGGTTGCTAGTCACCTCCCCGAAGCTTATCGCAGACACGCCACGCCCTTCATCGCTTCTTTCAGTCTAGGCATCCACCGTACGCCCTTAGATTTCTTATTAGGAAATCTAAAAACCGCTTGCCCAGCACCTATTTTGTTTTCTAGAAATTTCTAAAACTCAAAATAGGTGCTGGGCTTCCTAAACATACGCCTACCGTATATTTAAGAAATAGTATTTTTGTGTTCATCTCACTAATTTACAAGATTAGTGAGATTTTTGTCTTGCTCCTCACCCATTCGTGGGTGAGGAGCGCTTGCTCGTTCCAACAAGCCCGGTTCTCTAATCTAGGCCTGTTGGAGTATTTATTTGTCAAAGTTCTCGTATAAAAAGAAAAAATCGCCTCTTTATGGCGACAAAATAACACAACCAAAGATAGTTAGAGTTATCCCCTTCGCCTTTTTATTAAGTTAATTTTTCTTTTTAACACGTAAATACTAGTATACTCGCTCTCCAAAATATGTCAAATCCTCTGATTTAATTTTTGGTACAACCGATTTCATATCTAGAGGCGGAACAAGTCAAAAAGTTTCCGCCACCTTGGCATAAAGACTGCCCAGACGGGTGGTGGTAGATTCCACCAGCTTGCCGATAAGTACAGCTTTCCGTCCCAGAATTTTGTCTAAAGTGCTGGCTGGTTGAGCAGGAACTACCACCACAAGTTCTGAATCCTCCACTACTGCAACTATTTCTGAGTGTACTACTGTAGGAATTTTTTGGTGACCAACCCGAAGCGCAACTTGAATCGCTGAAGTAACAAACACTTTGACCAGCTTCCCAACTACCTCCAGCATTTGCACATTGTGTGGACATAGGTAGAACATATGTGCACGATTGTGTTGTTATAGGATTTCCTCCAACACAACCTGACGGAGAGGATGTTAAAACTGTTCTTGTTTGTGTATTATTTGATTGACACTCTCCCCACGCAGAATATGTAAACGACGTACAAGCTAGCCCTGCACCTGTTAGTGACACCCAATCTCCTCCCATATATCCTTGAAAGTCAGCACCAGTCCAGCGGATTGTGCCTGCATTTGTGTTTGTGGTATTTCCAACTTTTACTCCCCCGCTAATATCAAGTGTCTCTGTAGGTGTCACAACCCCAACTCCCACATTACCCTGAAAATATCCACTCCCGAATACTGAAAGTGCTTCTACTGATAATCCACCCTCTTTCACCTGATTAGTTGAACCAACATGAATTGGTGTAGAAGTGTTTCCATCCGGCGGAGCTTGTGTCGGTCCTACCCATGCAGCGAAGAGATAGTTGACTGAGAGTGCTGCAGTTAGGATGATTGTTAGTATTAAGAATTTGGTAATCGTTTTTTGCATATATATATTATACATTAATTTCTCTTTTCTTTTTTTTAAATTGTGGATATAAACACAAAACCACCCCGTCGCTCGCGAGCGACGGGGTGGTTTAAATAGTACTATTTACGTATATATGTAGAGTTTAGTTCTTCTCAGAGATGTCTCCTCGAAGCTTGTCGATATATCGTCCAGCTGCATCCTGCCCTCCAAGGCCAAAAGAAAGCCCTATTGCGAGCGCAAGCGCTACAACGACACCTGTGAAGAGTGTCTGGACAAACGCTGCCGCAACACCAAGCTGGAAGAGTGCTGCAAGGATTGCAAAAATCCAAATAGCCCACTTCGTAACGCTTCCGAGGAAATTAGCTGACTTCATATTTGCAGCTTTTGCTCCTCCGATGACAAGTCTCTGCATAACTTCAGCAATGACTGCCGCAACAAGAAGTATAAGCACTGCCACGATTACCTGTGGAAGGTAAAGCAGAACAACTTCCTGCAAGAATGTGTTCACCTGCGTAAGTCCCAAAACATCAAGAGATGCTACAAGAAATACGATAATGATGAACCACTTAACCAAGCCTCCCAAGAATCGGCCTGAGTTAAGGTCAAAACCTGCTCGTCCGAATGCATCATCAAGACCTGCTCCGCGGAGCGCGTTGTCTACTTTCAAAGACCTTATGATCTGATCTACCACTCGTCCGAGTACTGCGCCGATAATCCATCCAATAATGAATATTACAAGCGCTATAATAAGATTCGGTACAAAGTCAATAACGCCAAGCCATAGATCTTTAAATGACTGCGTTAGGACTTCGCTCCATGTTTGTATTAACATGCTTTATAATTTAGCCCCGCTAACAGGCGGGGTTGCCTAGGCATTTAACACTACTAAAAAATATTGCGCCCTGCTTAGGCAGGACAAACGACCTTTATATTAATTGCACATGAGAACCATGTGTACCTATATTCTATCATCTTATCTGCACTATTATTTACTATTTTCCTGTTTTAAGTGTGGATAACCACAAAGTTAGTTCTATATTAGCTTTTTGACTCTGATTCAACGCCAATTTTATCTAAAATAATCTCATGAGGATAATCAAACACGTCACGAATCAATCTATCGTAGACGCCAAGCCTATATTTAAACTCTTGTGTGTCAAAAACAGCGTAACGAAGCTCTTTTCCAAGCTCTGATTCAATAGCTTTTATGGCCGTTTCAAGCTGTGATTTTCTTATATTGTTCCCAACTACCAATATGTCCAAACGGCTGTCTTGGTTTCTTATAAACATACCTGCAACCACTATTAACTTAATGGTTCCGGAGGCACCAAGTCTTTTTGGAATATCTTTGTGTTTAATTGGAGTTGCACTCATCAAAAAATCCTGAAGCTGCTCTAAATACGGAAACTTTTCATTTAAAATCCATCCTGAAACTCTTTTTCTTTTTGTTGTTTTGTTTTTCCCTCTTTTTGATAAAACAGCTCTATAATCCGTCTTCTTTTTTATAAAGTTCATCTGCTTCATGATTGAAAGCTCAAGGCGTACTGTATCAAGAGTAATTTTTGCGCGTGTCGCAGCTTCCTTGTTTGTAAAAACTTGTTCAGGATTAAAGAGAAAGAGGCGAAGAAGCTTAACCATGGCAGGACTCCCGAAGAGTTTTCCTAAGATTTTCATGGAGGTATTTTACCACCCTCACGTCAAAATATCAAAATTGACAAACACCAAAAAAGAGTCCCAATTAGGACTCTTTTTTCTGTCAAAACGAGGTATATACTTTTCAAAAGCCTTGCGCAGTTCGTCGTCGGAACGTAGCAAGTTTTTCTCAAAGGACTTCGTAGGCCGAGCGGGCAGGGTTTTCATTTTTGTGAAAATGAAAGAGCAAGGCCGAGACTGAGCGCGCGCTCACGCTGGGAGTGCGACGCGTGCCTTTGAGAAGAAGCTTGTGGAGTGGAGTTTATTTAAGCGTAACTTGTCACCCGTCACTAAGTATTTTACTCCAAATATTCGCAAAATACTAAGTGCGCTTGACCACGCCTCAGCGCTCCCTCGTGCTTTGGCACGCGCGCTTCCGGCCTACAGTTACTTAAGAGTAACTGTACCACCTGCCTCTTCAACTTTAGCTTTTATCTCCTCTGCTTCTTCTTTCTTAACACTTTCTTTCATTACTGATGGAGCACCGTCAACCATATCTTTTGCTTCTTTTAGTCCAAGGCCGAGGAGCCCTTTGACTGCTTTTATAACAGCAATCTTCTGTTCTCCTGCAGCTGTAAGTTCAACTGTAAAGGAATCTTGGGCTTCGTCTCCGGCATCTGCCCCACCTGCTGCTGGTGCTGCAGCTACAGCCTGAGCTGAAACGCCAAACTTCTCTTCAAAAACTTTAACGAGCTCATTGAGTTCCATGACTGACATTTTTTCAATCTCCTCAACAATTTTCTTGAATTTAGCTGGAACTTTTACAGGTTTAGTTTCCTCTTTTTTCTCTTCCGCTTTTGGCTCTTCCTTTGGAGCTTCCTCTTTAGGAGCTTCTGGAGCTTTTTCTTCAGCTTTTACTTTCTCTTTTTTATTTTCATCTGTCATAATATTTTTTAGTTATTTTTTCGGCCCGAGGCCGACCAGCCTTGGGCTGGATTCTGCCATATTAATAATTTATTATTTTAATAATTAAGCTTTGCTTTGTGCTACCTGCCTGCTGGCAGGCAGGTAGGTCTGATCTAAGCTTCTTTTGTCTTTGCAATCTCGTTTAACGCTATAGCGCATCTCTGGATCGGTGAATTAATAATATTCACAAATTTTCCTAAGAGCGTAGGAAGTGATGGAATAGAAGCGATCTCTGTCATCTCCGCTTTATCCATATACCGCCCTTCAAAGACTCCTCCTGAGATTGCAATATTGTCTTTAAACTTATTTGCAAACTCCTGAACTCCCCTCGCTGGTGCTGTAAGATCTGTACCATATGCAACTGCAGTTTCACCCAAAAGCTCGGGCATCTCTCCTTTTAGTCCAGCTTCACTAAGTACACGCTTTATCAATGTTTTTTTAGCAACAAAATATCCTACGTCCTCTGCGCGAAGCGCATCCCTCATCTCAGCAGTATCAGCGACTTTCAATCCTTTGAAACTCACAAATACTGCTGATTCGGAATTGCCAAAGATATCATTTAGCTTTTTAAGGATTTCTCCTTTCTTATCTTTTGTTAATGCCATAGTAAATTTTTGATAAAAAAATACCTGTTAAACAGGCCTAGAGATATCACCCCTAATCCGCCAGCTGGCGGAGAGGTGTCTGACCTAAATAGGAAATTAAGCCCCTTATGGGCACCCACCTTCTCCAGTCCTTATGAATATGAGTGTATCAAGATATATATTTTGTGTCAAATAAAAACCACCAGCTAAAGCTGGTGGTTTTGGGTGGTATAAAAAGGCCGCTCCTTTCCGAACGGCCTTTGAGTAATGAGTTTAGTTTTTCAATCATCTGCCATAGCCAAAGTCTCTTTAGGAGGTTCTGCTATCATCCTTATTAGCTCTCCATCGTATGGAGTAAAGGACAAATCAGTAATTTCTTTATATCTTTGTATCTCCTTTGATACTTTTTCTACTTCCTCTTTTGCTTCATATATTGCAACACAAAAAATAATTCCTTTTCTACCTGTCATGTATTCATACATGTTGAAAAAAGGTATCCAATTGTTTCCAACTATTCTTGTAAATTGTTCTTCAAAAAACAAATTGATTCTGCTTTCTCTAAAATTATTATTTACCGTTTTTTCTCGTTCACTACTGCTACCGCTACCATAGTCTTTAAAGTTAGTAGAGATTTTCATAATAAACATAGAAGCATTTTCTGGAACCCCCTCTTTGACTGTAATCGAATCTTCCATAAGAATATTCCTTTCTGAAAATTGAATTGTATTTATATAGAACTTGCTACGCAAAGTATATTACATCCACACCTTTTGTCAATCCCCAAATTCAGACATCCGACGTCTGAAGTTTCTACGGCTCTACCCCATAGAGCCATTCTAATACTCCATAATCAAGATGCGGTGGAGCAGTACCACCTGTTTGGAAGTAACTTCTGAAATCTGTAACGTCATTGTACGCAAGTCCTGTGCGGTTTACGTATATAGCAGTGAAGTAACTCTCTCCCTGTACAGGGCTTGAGAGAGTATCTCCGCCTTGAGTACTTGTTGCATTTGAGCTAAGGGAATGTCCGTTTACGATCGTTGAACTTGCAATTGTACCTTTAAATAGGTCTCCATATCTATTACCAGAGAGAGTTGGTGACAGATAAGTACATGAACCACTTGTTTGTGTGTAGTATCCACCGCTTAAGTAGGAGGATGTTTCATCAGGACAATAGTAACCAATTGATTCAAGACTAACACTGTTTTGTGAACTTGGAGTACCGTTAATTGCATTTCCTCCTATATCAGTTCCATTCTTTGTGTATGTGTTGTTGTCTTTCCAGTTGCTTGTATCTGTACCAGATGTAGAGGCAGCAATCCTCTCCATTGATGTGTAGGTGGAGGAAGCTGTACCAGCGCACCATGCGGAAGAGCATGAGGAAGTAGTTGGAGTACTATCAAGAGTTGTTGAAGCTTGTCCACCTGATGAGTGTATCAGGCTTAACTGTTCTACAGTATCTGAAAGCTCACCTAATGCAATTGTAAGGTCAGCAGAGACACTTGTTGTGTTATCGTCATCTCTTTCTATCAGATAATAACTACTTGTAGCAATACTACCTGATAGACTTGCGTATGGAACTTCATCATCTGCAACAAGGTCAATATTTGATAAATCAATTGCATAACTTGTTCTGTTGTAAAGCTCTATCCATTCGTCTTCAGTTGAGGAAGCAGTTCCCGACCATGCGACTTCGTTTATGACAACTGGCATTGTGAAGATTTCAACTGATTGTGACGTAGATGTGGCAACGTTTCCTGCTTCGTCATATGCAACTATAGCAATAGAGTAAGTATCACCGTTTGTAAGGGTCTGTGAAGATGAGGTATCTGTGGTTGTTGCAATAGATGCACTATCTTGAGTGATTGAATAATATGAAATATCAGTTGATGTTGAGCTCCATGTAAGGCTAAGTGTATCGTTACCAGAGAGACAGTTGCCGTCGCTTCTTAGTGAGTAGTCACACTGCAAGATGCTGAATGAGCTGAATGTTGGAGCTGTAAGGTCTACTACTACAGAATACTCTGTAGTATCTGAATCAAGGTCATCAGAGTCTGTTGCAGTGAACTGTATTGTAGTTGTACCTTCTGAGAAGTCAGTAAGTGTGAGTGACCAATTCTCGTCACCGTCAGCTGTTGTTGTAGCGCTTGAGTAATCATTTGAGATGATTAGGGTTGATGATGCTATACCAGAGAATGTGATTGTTGATGTTGCAAAATAAGTAGTGGTTGGAGAGGTTATTATTGGAGAATCAGGAGGTGTTGGTGATGGTGTTTCTGTTGATGTTTGTGTTTTTACTCCACCACCTCCACCACCGTAAAACGGAGTGTTTACTTCAATGAGGTTGTCTTCGTAGTAGTATTGATTGGTCCCATCCTCTACAACAAGATTTTCAGTATCCTCCTCTACAATTTCTTCAACAACTTCTTCCACAACTTCTTCCACAACTTCATTGCTCGCCCCTCCCCCGCTCGCGCCGGAAACAACTTCCGGGGTGGGCTCGTCTTCAGCAACTTCTTGAGTCACTACCGGCTCAGTAGCCACCTCCTCTTTAATTACAACTTCCGGCTCAGAAGCGGCTTGAGATTGGATAACAGTCGCACTCTGTGGGCTTGCAAAAGCTTCTCCTTTATCTAAATGCTGAATAAAGTAGATTGCTGGACTGTACAACAATAATGTCACAATACTTACGGCTACAATGGCTGTTAAACCACCAAAAAATCGCAATTTTTCCTTTTTGCTCATTTTATTAAGTAAATTCATAAGCACCCCTATTGTAGCAGTAGCGCTATATAAATCAACACAAACGCCTCAAATAGTACTATTTGAGGCGTTTAGTTTGGTTTTTGTAGTGTAATTAAAATTTTGAGAGTTCCACGTCAAGAAGCTCTACGAGTTGAATATTGCCAAGTTTTTGAGCTTCGTCGCGAGCTTGTTCGTAGTATTTCTTTGCATTCGTATTATCTTCTATATCTTTGTAATAAGCTGCCAAAGTTACCAAAAGGTCAGTATTACTTGGATTTGCTTCTATCCCTTCAATAAGAATACCAGTTACCATACTTGTCTCTTGCTTATATGAGTATTTATAAAGCTCATGTAACCCAAGATAAGCCTGTATATTACTTTTGTCGTTTTCTATTGTCTTTCTAAAATTCTCCTCTGCTTTAGGAAAATCTTTAAGATTGTAATGATATAAATCACCAAGATTGTTAAGAACAGTACTACTTACAGTAAATGATGCACTCAAAAATTCCCAAATATCACGAGTATATTTATAATCCTCAATGATCTTGTATTGCATCGCCAAATCAAGCCAATCACCAACTGAATCTTTATCTTTTTCTAAATTAGCTCTTAGGGTTGTTATGTTGTTGTTTATAATCACCCTTGCTTCTTCTGAAAAAGAATCCGGAAATACAACTGTGCGATTAAAATCTGGGTAATTTAATTCTTGTTCTTTCGTAACGTTATTGATATCAACTATAGGAATTTGCTTTACTTCGGCATTACCACTATCTTCAGTTAATGTAATGCCTATATTCCCATCTTCTACTGTTTTAACTTCTTCTTTTTTGGATGAGTAAAAAACTATTATAATTATAGCTATAATTATTACCACTATAGAAACTATCTGTATGTATTTATTTTTATTTATCATATTAGCACTATATTAATGGAAAACGCTGTATTTTGCAACACAAAAACCCCCGCTCGAGAGCGGGGGTTTTTGTTACTAGAAAGTTTATCTCAACAAACTTTCTAAGACTAATCTAATACTTATGCAATTAGATTATTTAACGATAACAGATTGATCCATGTTGTCTGAAGGCAATCCGGATACGAAGTATCCGTTTGTCCAGTCTGAATGCGTTGTATCTGATGTCGTTGTAGCGTTAGCTGACCAAATGAAGTCATCATTTGTATCTGCTTCTATTTTTGTTGTCGAGCTCATGTTCGCTGAAGGTAGTGAAGGATAAGCTGCGTCACCCTGAATGTTCGTTGTGATTGAACCACTTGTTGGTCCGCCAGTTAGGGTTACATCTCCAACTACTCGGAAGTAATACGTTGCTCCCGCAGGGATCTGTAGGTAATCCTGACCTTGTGTTGACGCTGTCATAAGAACATCATTGTTACCACTTGATACCAATCCAGCAGTTGTGTCATTCAATTGACCTGCTGGGCTAAAGCCAGAAACTGTAGTTGAGAATCCAGAATCTGTATATGCTTTAACTTTCAAGTTTGTCACAGTAGTTGTTGACGTACCTGATGGTGTTGAAGACGTAGCAACGCTCACAGTGAACTTGTAAATTCCAATAGCTCCTTTACTATCAGCCGTTACACTGAATCGGTATATGTCTGTTGATGACTGAGTGATAAGAACCGTTGATGGTATTGCAAGTTTTGCGAATGTTGGTTTTGATTTGAACATTCTTATACCGTCAAATGTTGTTGAACCTGTAGCGTTTACAGTCGTTCCTGACTCATCTCCAACTCCTTGTGTGTTTGTACCGTTTGTGTCGATATCAATTGCTATCAACTGACCTTGTGTACCAGTTTGTGCAGTACCGATATTTGCAAGGTCAACTTTAACTGTAAGTGTCGTGTCTGAGTCTTTTGGAAGTGTTACAGGAATGTCAAGTGTTGATGTTGCGTTTCTGTTTGAACCTGTGAATATTGCTGAACCAACTTGTGTTGCTCCATCCCATAGAGACACGCTTACAAGATCACTAGATGATGATGAGGCTGTGTTTGTAAGTGATAGTCCTACTCTCTGAAGTGTTACAGCTTCGTTTGAAGCTCGTAGCTTGATAACACCTGCTGTTACTCCTGTTGAGCCTGCTGATTCGATTGTGTACGAAGGACTTGAGGAATCCTTTGAAGCTACCACTGCTACTGAAGCAATTGTCATTGTCTGACCTGCAGAAGCTGAAATTGTTTCTGTTACTGAGCTTGATGAAGATACACCAGTCACAGTAATTGACGGTGCAGCATTGATTCCCCATGAAAGTGAGTCGTCGTCTGATACACCACTTGAAAGGTCACATACAACAGCAAGTGTCTTAATAGTTCCCTTTGGAATTATAAGTGTCTGATCAAATGTAAATGTTTGGTCTGCATCACTAGCTCCTGATGGAGTTACTACATTTGAACCTGTGTTGAGTGCAGTTGTTCCGTCTAATAGCTGACATGTTGTCACCTGAGTAACTTCCATTGTTGCAAATGTCATTGCAAGTGGAATAGATGAGAATCTTACATCCTCACCTGAACTTGATGCATCAAGCTGAAGATTTGCATAAGTGAAGTCTTGCGCTCCAGCTGTAATATTCTGGGCTACAGGACTTGCTGAAATACTTATATCAAGAGTTGCTGCTTGAACTGTCATTGTGTTAAGAGTGAATACACCTTGTGAAATAGTGATTGCATCTCCTGTTGTGTCTCCTATTGGTGATGTCCATCCTGAAGGTGTAACTGATACGATGTACGTACCACCATTTGCTTCATTTGAAGATAGTTTACCTTTAACAGTATAGACCATCTTTCCTACAGGAATAGTCATTGAATCAGTAAATGCAAGTGACTGAACTGAATCACTTGAACGTGTAGCGTCTATTGGACCTGCAACAACTGAACCATTTTCGTCAACAATTGTTACATTAGTCAAAAGTCCTCCACCGGAACCTGATGATGTAGCAACTGTAAGTGTCATTCCTGAAACGTTGATTGCTTCACCTTTAATGTCTGTCTCAAATCCGCCAAGTGGCTGGTCTGAAACATTAACTGCAATGTTTTGTGCAGCTATTGATGATGCTTTTTGAATTGATGTTACAGAACCAGCGCTGATTGTAAGTGTTGCGTTGTCAAACCATGGTGTTCCGGCTGTAAATACTGAACTTGTTGTTCCTGCTGAACCTGAACCTGCAGGTGGTGTAATACCATAACCGAATACTTCACCTGTGATGTTAAGGTCTGTTGTCTTGTCAATGTCAAAGATTACAGTTCGTGCTGAACCGCCAGTGATGTCGGCTTGAACGTAAATGTCAATAAGGTTTCCTTTACCGACAACTATTCCGTCACCAAGTTTTGCAGTGTAGAATTTACCGTCTGCAGAAACTACTGTTGCGTACTCTGTACTGTCAATAACAGTTACAACATTAGAAAGGTCGCCACTTCCGGCTGAACCTGTTTGGTTCCACCTTATGCTGTTAATTCGGATTTCTTCAGCTGAACCTGCTGTTACAGTAATACCTGCAATTCGTACTCCTGTTGTGCCAATCTCTTTTGATTGTGCAGAATTTGGATCAAATGAAGAAATTCCCATAGTTACTGAACCGATAGAAAGTGAAGCGTTAATTGTTTGCGCTGTACCTGCGATTGGAAGTGAACCTGATACTGTTGCTGATGTGTTAACTGCAACAACTGAAAGTGTTGCGATTGTACCATCTCGTGTTGAGTTGTCCGATGCCATGTTACCAGCGATTGTAAATGTCTTTGATGTTCCTGCTGGGATTGTAGTCGCTGCTCCAACAGTTGCTTGATGGTTTGAATTCAAAGTTTTTGATGTTCCAATCTGTATGCCATCAGAGTCAAGAAGAACTATTCCTGAGAAGACTGCATCTGGAGCAAGACCAGTTCTTTCAACAGAAACACTGTCCATAACAACGTCACCGTCTGAACCTGCTGTTACGATAAAGTTCGTAAATGGAACTCTAGCTCCTGAATCAGGTGCAAGAGTTGCAGTTGGCTGTGTGCCACCTGCTACTGAAAGACCTGTTCCAGTCGCTACTGGTGTAGTGGTTGTTGTGTCGTCAGTTGTTGTGTCATCAGTTGTAGTTGATGCAGTTGAACAAAGTGCGTTTGCTTTTGCCCGTGAAGAAGAACCGAAGTATCCAGTTCCTGCTGAAAGTCCAACTGGTGTCAAAACTTCAGAAGCATACTTGTCCTGGAATTTGATAACAGCTGCTTTTGTAAGACCTCCGAAGAAATCTGTTTCGCTTCCTGGTGAACCAACTCCTGATGAAGCAATCTGTGTTGCTGAATCAGAGTTCAAGAACTGCTGGAGAGCTTTAACGTCTGCTCCAGAACTTCCTGATGTAAGACTGGTTGACCATGTGTGTGGACATACGCTAGCGGTACTTGTTGTACCCGTTGGCGTCCCACCTGCTAAAGATACTTTCACATTAGCAACCGTTGCTGCATCAGCCCCGAAGGACTCAAGCAATGCAATGATCGAATCAACCTGACTTTGCGTCAAGGCTGCCTGTGCTGGTGTTGCTGCAGCAAACAAAAGTCCGAAAACAAATGCTACTCCAATAACACCTATAGCGATCTTAGTAGCTATAGAATTACTTTTTGTTAAACTCATAATGAATTAATTTTAATTTAATTTAATTTGTTTTTTATATTGCTTACTTATTGCTAATAATTAATAATTGCAAAATAAAAACCAATATTTTTTTCGTACGAAATAACTTTTTGTTCGACCAAAAATAATTTTCGTACGCCTTGTTAATAATTTTCTGATTGAATGCATACAAAATGCATTTGCCATACTTCTTAATTAATCTTACCCGTCCCACCTTGTCCTATATTGCATCGACGCAGAACAAAGAAGGTTAGCTGATAAAAATTGGACCGAATTTCATCCATATACAACCACGGTAGAAAAAGGCAATTTCTGTATTTAATTGGCTAAAAACCTTTATATTTAGTTTTCAACGAGCTCTCCTTTCAATCGGATATTATGCATAATTCCCTACCAAAATGCAAGACTTGAAATATAGGGATTTTATTGTACATTTTCAGACATTTCACACACAAAACGGCCAAGCAGTTAAACCTAGAAATAATTATATAATATAGGCGATATATACAAAAGCATTTTAAAGTCAAAAGTGTGGATAACTGTCTAAATTTTTAACAATTTTAATAAAAATAAGTATGTCTATGAGATATTAAGCATTTATCAAGAATCTGTCTCTTAATACTTATACTAAGCTATAAGTACTCCATCTTCGTTCTCCCTTCTTTTTTAGAATACCCTCACCTACAAGAGATAGTAGTTCACGTTGAAGGGTTTTTGTACTACATCCCTTAATTGCATCTACTGTGTCCTTTATAGTAATGAAAGATTTATCTTGAAGTAATTCCAATATAATATTTCTTCTACTGCTATGCCTTATATTAGCTGTTTTAATTACCCTTGGGTATGTTTTTGTTTTTTGTGTCTCTTTTGTATCTTTTATTGTGTCCTTTACTTGATGAATAGTGTCCTTTATGGTTTCTGTCTTACTAGAACCTTGTCTTAAAACATGTGCCTTATATAAATCAGGTACATCAAAGAAGTCTTTCTCTAAGCGCATATCACCTGTTGCAATATCCTCTTTTCGATTTTTTATGAGAGTTCCCAGCTCAATATATTCTCGCTTTAATATCATAAAATTCATTTCTGATATAAGCCCTGAAGAATTAAGTATCTCAAGAAAAGATACGATTTCTGTAATACCAGAAAGTACATTTTGAAGAGAATTGTACCTGTTTTCAATACTATTGTTTGTCCTTAAGGATTTATATTGTGTTAAGGACAATTTCTGTAGATGTGTAATCTCAGAGAATATATTTATTGATTTGTCTCTTAACAACTTACGTAATGTTTCATTTTCTGGAATAAAATTAGTAACCATATAAAGAGCCGCGGATAATCTTTCAGCTTTTTTGTATAAGAATATATACAGATGGTTTCCTTCAAAAAAAGAATTTAGTTTAGTGTTTTCAACACTTTTTGCAGAAAGACTGTTTTTTTTGTTTATATTCTTATCGTCATTCATAATATCTTGTCTTTTATAGTTTGTCCTTTACTGTTGATGATTTTATATAATTGTCTTTTACAAATAATATTTGTTTGAATATGTCTTATATACTGAATTGCAGAAAAATCATATGTCCATTATATAATGGACATATATAAAATCAACGCTATAAAGCATCAGAAAACACTTTTTAAAACTTCTCAAGGTTGTCTATTTCCCGCTTTAGAATTTTTAATAGATGGCTGATTTTATGTTATTATTTAGGAATTCTTACAAAAAATATGTTTGGATTTTTTAAGAAAAATAAAAACCAGAAGAAAAGAGATGCTGAGCATGAAGGAATATTTGACAATCTGAAGAAAGAAACACTTAGAGGTATTCTTATAATAGCTTCTTTTATTCTTGGAGTATTCCTGAGTTTATCCGCATTTGGTGGCGCAGGTGTTGTTGGTACATCTTCCTTTAAGATTCTTTCTTCTATGTTTGGAATAGGATACTTCGTACTTCCAGTTCTGTTTTTCCTTTTATCAGCATCCTCCTTAAAAACTTTTGGTAATTCATTCGGCACATTAAAAATAATAAGCGCTTTTGTTTTCTTTCTCTCTTCCATTGCGCTCGTCGATGCAACTTTTGTAGGTA